>ERZ1023420.427-NODE-427-length-10392-cov-4.532456_pt1 | contig 10392 bp, 9 predicted proteins | sample MGYA00380512_ERZ1023420 | MGnify/ENA primary metagenome ERZ1023420 (study PRJEB33173, sample SAMEA4830390) | metagenome | study: EMG produced TPA metagenomics assembly of the PRJEB25223 data set... | reverse complement strand
ATGTTAATGGTTACTTTAAAATTGAATGGGTAGACCAGATGAATGATCGGGTTTTGAAATATAACGGTAGTGCATGGGTGATACAGTATCAAGCTGCGACTGAATCTCAAACGCTTGCTGATTTTGCTTCGGGTATTGAATTTAATCAATATGATGCACAATCTATTTTTGTACGAGAATTAATTATTAGTAAGGCACTCACAAATGGGCGTGTCACAATGTCTAAACGCAATGTTACGATATCTAAAGGTGAGCATAAGAAAAAAATAGCAATTGATCATACGAATTACCGAACGATGCTAGCACATTATTTTGGTATTGAAAATATTGAAATTAAAACTTTTGACCAGCCATAATTCAAGGCATGTAAAGAAGGTATTAAGGTTTAACGTAATGACGCACGCTGATAAATGGTACTGTAAAAATATAGTGGCGAACAATTGAATTGTATATTTCTAATTAATTTTTAAAATGCTTTGTAATCATAATGTCATCAAAAAAATATACTAATTAACAATTAGGACGTGTATAATATGAAAAGAAAAGAAATGAATTCTAAGTTTTTACAGTATTAGGGAGGCTTATCAAAAGTGCAAAAGAAAATCATTGCGACGGTCATTGGAAGTAGTGCTGTGGCAGCAGTAGCCGCAACACATGCAGAAGGAGCAACGACGTATAAAGTGCAGAGTGGGGACTCACTTTGGTCGATTGCGAATAAATATAATATGTCAGTTTCAAAATTAAAATCACTCAATAACATAACATCTAACGTTATTTTCCCAAATCAAGTATTAACGGTATCAGGGACAACAAGTTCATCTAGTTCGACAACAACGAGCTCAAATACTACATATTACACAGTGAAATCTGGAGATTCACTATCTTCAATTGCAGCTAAGTACGGCACGTCTTATCAAAAGATTATGAGTTTAAATGGTTTAAATAATTATGTTATTTATCCAGGACAACGCCTAAAAGTTTCAGGATCTACATCAACTTCTACATCTGGCTCAACAAGTTCAAATACATCGACAACATCTTATTATACTGTGAAATCCGGAGATTCATTATCTGCGATTGCAGCGAAGTATGGAACAACTTACAAAAAAATTATGGAGCTTAATGGATTGTCTGATTATTTCATATATCCAGGCCAGCGTTTGAAAGTATCTGGTAGTTCAAGTACTTCTGGTGGTTCTACATCATCAGGTACGAGTTACAAGACGCCAGTGTTTAATCACTCTAATTTATATGATTGGGGTCAGTGTACATGGCATGTATTCAATCGTCGAGCTCAAATTGGTAAAGGTATTAGTACGTATTGGTGGAATGCTAATAATTGGGATAATGCTGCGCCGCAAGATGGTTATACGGTAGATCGTAAACCTACAGTTGGCTCTATTTTACAAACTGATGCAGGATATTATGGTCATGTTGCATTTGTAGAACGTGTGAATAGTGACGGCAGTGTCTATGTTTCGGAAATGAACTATAGTGCAGCACCAGGTGTTAAAACGTTTAGAACGGTACCTGCTTCACAAGTAGCAAATCATAAATTTATACATTAAATAAAAAAATAGCGTAAACATAGAGTGTAGAACTCTAGTGTTTACGCTATTTTTTATTTCATTGATTTGAACCGCTTCACCGTAGTGACCAATGTACTTGCTAATGTAAAAGTAGAAAATAATTTTGCGAATTTTCGTGGTGATTTTAGTGCAGTATAAAAATCTAAAATAGCACCAGTTGTTGAAATGGCCATGCTCGCATAAAGCAGTTTTTTGTTGTTAGAGCGATATGCATACCAATTAAATCCTTCTATCGCAACTCCAGTAAAATTAATGAAATTAGAGACGCGATGTAGTTTTGTTTTTTTAGCCATGATGTTACCTCCATTTATCTGTCGTTGGTGATACTTGTTTATAGTTATGTTGTATGTCTTATTTGATTGCAAGTTGAGCTATTCGCTCAATACTGCAATATGATAACATAACAATACTAACGAATGAAAATATTGTAATTGGAAATAACTAGAAGGTGTGATACGACATGATTACCTGTGTATGTTTAGTAGTGGAAACAGAGTCTGAATTATTACTTGTACAAGCTAGAAATAGAGCTAAATATTATTTCCCGGGTGGTAAAATTGATGATAATGAAACGTTGACCGCTGCACTCGTAAGAGAACTTGAAGAAGAATTAGGTTTAACTGTAGCGGAACATGAGTTGTATTATCGTAATATTGTTGTTGGTGAGGCCTATCCTCAACCCAATACATTTACTAAGCTGATTTGCTTTAGTACAACCCAAGACATCAATTGGCAGAACATCGAACCTGCAAGTGAAATTACTGATGTACAGTGGATAAAAAAAGATGATGTGACACGTATAGCACCAGCTGTACTAACTTGGTTGCAATCAGAAGATAATGAAAAGAGGAAGTAATATGTATTTTGAAAGTTATCGACCACAATTAATTCAAGATGTAATGGATTTTTATATACAATCCCACGATAGACAGTTTACTAAAACACCCGAAGATAACATTAAATTAGCAGAGCTTGATAATGAACGTTGTCCGACATTGGTCTATAATGATCGTCAGCAGTGCATCGCCTTTTTCACTTTGCATTTTGGTGGAGGAATAAAACCGTATACTACAAATGAACAAGCAGTGTTTTTTCGTTCATTTAGTGTCGACGCGCGTTATCGTAATCTCGGCATTGGTACAGCAGTAATCCAAGCGTTGCCACAATACATACATGAACAATTTCCTATGATTACCGAAATTTATTTAGCGGTCAATGACACAAATGAACAAGCACAACGATTATATGAACGTTGTGGTTATCAATATTGTGGTGAGGGTGAGTTAGAAGACAAACGCGTGTATATTTTAAAACAAATAATAACTTGAATGATGTGTAATGTGTTAAGAAAATTGACACACTATGTTACTTTTCATAACGCATTTTTGCTTTTGCACTATCAACGGTATATGCTCCTAAAAAGGAGTGAAGTATATGAATATGTCAGATACATTGTTTGTTTTTCTATGTACATTACTGGTGTGGTTAATGACACCGGGACTAAGTCTTTTTTATGGTGGCTTAGTGCAATCTAAAAATGTTTTAAATACTGTAATGCAAAGTATGTCTGCTATTGTCATTGTAACTTTTGTGTGGGTTTTGGCAGGATTTTCGCTTAGTTTTGGTCAAGGCAATGGGTGGTTAGGAGATTTTAGTTTTCTAGGATTACACAACGTAGGATTTGCTACACATGAAAGTTTGTCGCCGCATGTGCCATTAGCTTTATTTATGTTATTTCAATTAATGTTTTGTACGATAGCGGTATCGATTTTATCAGGCTCGATTGCTGAAAAAATGAAATTTATACCCTACTTAATATTTGTAGGATTATGGGTATTGTTTGTTTATAGTCCGGTAGCGCATTGGGTATGGGGAGGTGGATGGATCGAACATTTAGGAGCAATTGACTATGCTGGTGGCACAGTAGTACATATTACATCCGGTGTTTCAGGTTTAGTTTTAGCGGTAATGATTAAGGCTGGACATAATGTAGATAAGCGACCACCACATAATTTAGTCATTACCTTAATTGGAGGTATATTTGTATGGTTAGGTTGGTATGGTTTCAATGTTGGAAGTTCATTTACATTAGATAATATAGCTATACTTGCTTTTGTAAATACTGTCTTAGCTGCCAGTGCAGGTGCATTAGGCTGGTCAGTATTAGAATATATATCTAAAAAAACAACAAGTTTAATTGGGATGTTGTCAGGTATGTTAGCTGGGCTTGTGGCTATTACGCCAGCAGCAGGCTTTGTTAACTATACTGAAGCAATAATCATGGCTTTAATTGGTGGTGGCTGTTGTTATTTAGTCATTAACTACATCAAGGTGAAACTCAACTATAATGATGCGTTGGATGCATTTGGGATTCATGGAATTGGAGGTATTGTTGGGGCGTTATTAACCGGAGTTTTCCAATCCAAAAACGCAAATCCTTCCATTGAAGACGGCTTACTTGCAGGAGGTCATTGGCAGGCAGTTGGTAGCCAATTCTTAGCGGTCTTTGTCACTATTATATTTAGTGTAGTTATGACATATATACTTGCACGCTGTATTGGTTATTGGACTTCACTGTCTACGACCAAAGATGAAGAACAGCTTGGACTGGATGAGACAGTGCACGGTGAACAAGCTTATTTTTATGGTGAAATGAATAAGTTCAAGCAACGCCGTTAATGTTGCACTTAGACAAACAAAATGAGGCTGGGACAAATTAAAAATGTCCCAGCCTCATGTCGTATTGTCAGTAGATGGCTGAACTGATAACATGCTTCAACTCAACCTTTTGAACACAATTATTGCTCACATTACTTATCATTATCAGTTGTTTTGGTACTACGTTGTTCTTTAACAATCAGCCAGGATGTTAACCACGCAGTTATAGGTATACTTATAGCAACAGCAATACCGCCGAGTAAAATAGTGACAAATTCTTGTGCGAAAATTTTAGAGTTTATAATATGGCCGAACGAGTATTTCAAATTGAAAAACCAAAAGAATAATGTCAGCTGGCCACCAAAATATGCGAGGTATATGGTATTGGCAGATGTTGCTAATATTTCACGACCTACACGCATACCGGAATGAAATAATTCGCTTTGTGTTAAATGCGGATTAGTATCATACAATTCATAGATGGGTGAACTAATCGTGATGGCTAAATCTATTACTGCAGCAATGACAGCCAAAATAACAGTAAAGACCATGAATTTTACCATGTCTACGCCTATATTCATTGAAAAGATATATGTTTCGTCTTGTTGTTCTGTCGTGAACCCTTGTAAGTGACCGACAGCTACGGAACAATAAATCGCTACAATTAACAATAAAGTCGTCAGGATAGTAGCGTAAAACGCAGCACGTGTTTTAATATTATAGCTATTTAGTACAAAAAGATTAAACGCAGCAATAGCAATGCAAAAAATTAATGTAACTAGATAAATAGGTGCGCCAAAAATAATAAAAACGATTGAAATAACTAAGATTATAAAATTTAAAAATAAAGTAAGGTAAGAAATTAGTCCTTTTTTACCTCCAAATATAAGCATCAGGACAAATAATAGCAAACCTAAGATCGTAATAGCGCCCACTGTTTCACACCTCTCAATTTAAAGACAAGTTGCATTAAGATGAGTGTTAACGGAATCGTTAAAACTATGCCAATACCACCTGTAATTGCACGCGATAATTCTATAGACCAATTGATAGAGAGTGTATAAGTTATAGTATTTGCGTTTTTGAGATAGATTAAAATCATTGGCAAACTACCAGATAAATATGAGAACAGCAAAATATTGGTCATTGTGCCCATAATATCTTGTCCGATGTTACGTCCAGCTAATGCCCAGCGTGTCATCTCAATGTTAGGGCTACGACGTAAAATTTCATACATACCACTCGCTATCGTAATAGCTACATCCATTACTGCACCAAGTGAGCCTACGATAACTGATGCTAGAAAGATTGTTTTAGGCGGTAACGTTAAGAAACTCATGGTTTCAAATTTCATGCCAGCACCATCTGTTGCTTGTATAACCCCATATGTAATTCCTATACAAAGGAAGGTACCTAACAGCGTACTTATAATTGTGACCAACGTTCGCCAGTGCCAACCGGTAATGAGTAATAAGGTTATCGTAGTTGACAATGTAATAGCGATACTCATTAAACCAAATAGACTAGTGTTAGGAAACTGTAAATGAAGATAAATTGCTGTCAGTATAGCTATGGTATTGAATATAAGGGATAGAATAGACTGAATACCGACCTTTTTACCTACTAATAAAATGACGAGTAAAAAAATACCCATGACTACCACAACGAGACTATCACGTTTCTTTTCTACAATATAACCATCGCTTGGTTTTTTATCGATATGCATGAGTACTTTGTTGCCAGGTGAAAAAGCTTCACTGTCTGCTTGAGACTCTGTATATTCGTGTTTGATTTTAGTCGTTTCACCTTGGTATTTGCCATTCAACATATGTTTGGTCAATTGATCTTGGTGCTTTGTATCATGGTTATGATGTTCATCGACGACCTGTTCGGTTTTCAGGTTTTGGATATTCGTAATTTGACCAATAGGTGTACGGTACATTTGGTCGTTTACTAAAGTGAAGATAAATACACAGATAAAAATAATACAAAATAATGTAATACTCCAAACAAATGGAGATTTAAACTGTCTTTTAAGGTTCATGTAGCGGACTCCAAACATTTAGTATTGTGACAGTGTGATTATACGCTTTGAATTTTAGGAATTCAAAAAATTGTATAACGATCAAAGATATGATGCATATGATTAATAATACGTAGCATCACGACTTAACAAAGTGGTAATCGTGTTTTTGAGTAACGCCATATCGTGTTTACGATTGTCTTTGCGCGTCGCACAACAAATGGTACGTTTTAATTCAGTGTGAGCCAAAGAGATTTCTACCCATTTGTTGTTAGGCTTATCAATAATGTGATAGGACGGTGTAATTATAAAACCACGGTTGTGTGTTAATAAATATTTTGCTAATTGTTTGTGCGTAATTATACGTACGCGCTGTTGGATTTGCTGTTCAAGGGTGTGCTTGATTGATTGAGGCATTGCGTATAATTGGTAAATAATTTTGTCTTTGAATTGTGATAAAGGTGGATTGGTTGCCAGTGCGATAGGATCTTCTTTTGGTACGCAAATATTATAAGTTTCTTCGAATAATGGCATGGTATCAAGGTCTCGATGTTGTTTAAGATCAGTGGATAAATCCATAAACGCTACGTCGATTTGGTCAGCTAGTAATGTGTTTGTGATTTCAGTTTCTTCCATTAACATAGGTTCTATTTTAGAGTCACTTTGACCTTCGAAGGTTTGAATTAATAAACCGAGCATTTGAGCAGTATAACTTTCAACATAACCGATACGAATGACATAACGGTTTGTTTCAGATTGGTTATGAAATAACCGCACAGTGTCCTCAGCTTGTTCAACAATTTTGTTGGCTTCAGCAAGCAATTTATGACCATCATCTGTTAAATGGATGTTACGACCTTCACGTTTGAAGAGCGTTACGTTTAACTCACGCTCTAAATGACTGATTTGTCTGCTAATGGCAGATTGCGCAATGTCTAATTCTAATGCAGCTTCAGAAAGATGCTCTCTTTTAGCAACTTCAATAAAGTATTTTAATTGTTTGATTTCCATGACAATACTCCTTTTTACACAATCATTCTATTAATTAGAATGATATCATCTATTTTATATATTGAACAGATTGATTAGGTACTATATAGTAATTCTACGTAATAAATATTCAGAATTTTCGTAAAAGGGGTGAATGTCATGCTCGAATCTGTGAAAAAAGTGGGCTTATATGATAGCAGGGAAGAACATGATGCGTGTGGTATAGGATTTTATGCCAACATGGATAACAAAAGAACACACGATATTGTTGATAAATCATTGGAGATGTTGCGTCGACTAGATCATCGTGGCGGTATTGGAGCTGATGGGATGACAGGTGATGGTGCAGGTATCATGACAGAGATTCCATTTGAATTTTTCGCTAATCATGTTGATATTGATTTGCCGGCTGAAGGTCACTATGCAGTAGGACTCTTTTTTGCTAATGAATCTATTGCAGGGACAAAGCATGAAGAGCAAGTCAATGCAGATTTGGCTGGAGAAGGCATGACAGTGCTGGGATATAGAGAAGTTCCTGTCAATACTGATGCTATTGCACCACATGTTGCGAAAACGATGCCAGTGATCCAGCAAGTATTTGTAGCGTTAAACGATGTGCCAACTGTAGACAAAGCACTGTTTTTAGCGCGCAAACAAATCGAATATTACAGTGAAACACAAGGTTTAGCACTGTATTTTACTAGTTTATCGCATAAAACAATTGTTTATAACGGTTGGTTGCGTTCCGACCAAATTAAACGTCTATATATAGATTTAACGCATTAATCTTATATTTCTAAGCTAGGTTTAGTACATTCACGGTTCAGTACAAATACATTTCCAAGTTGGAAACGTTCGCACCCTAATCGTCTATTAATGCATAATGGAGAGATTAATACGATAAAAGGTAATGTAAATTGGATGCGTGCACGTCAAGAACGATTGGTAGACACTGTTTTTGGAGAAGATAAACATAAAGTTAAAGCAATCGTCGATGAGGATGGTAGTGATTCAGCAATCGTCGATAATGCCTTAGAATTTTTAGCGTTAGCGATGGAACCTGAAAAAGCAGCAATGCTGTTAATTCCTGAGCCTTGGTTGTACAACAAAACGAATGATGCCAATGTTCGCGCATTTTATGAGTATTACAGTTACCTCATGGAACCATGGGATGGACCAACGATGATTTCGTTTTGTAATGGTGATAAAATTGGCGCGTTAACAGACAGAAATGGTTTACGTCCAGGACGTTATACTATTACTAAAGATAACTACATTGTTTATTCGTCGGAAGTTGGAGTTATCGATGTTCCTGAAGAACAAGTGGCTCTCAAAGGGCAGTTAAATCCTGGGAAGTTGTTACTTGTAGATTTCAACAAAAATAAAGTGATTGAAAATAATGAACTGAAAGCCCGAATCGCTGATGAATTACCATATGAAAGTTGGTTAAGCCAATTTAAAGAAGATTTAGAGTTAGCTCAAGTGCAATATCAGCCTTCGGAGTGGGATGCGGAGACGTTATCACGTTTGCAAAAGCAATTTGTCTACACGAAAGAAGAACTAGACAAATATATGACTGAAATCGTCGAAAATAAAAAGGATCCAATTGGGGCAATGGGTTATGACGTTCCGGTAGCTGTCTTGAATGCTAAAGATGAATCATTGTTCAACTATTTTAAACAGCTATTTGCACAAGTTACAAATCCACCAATCGATGCTTATCGTGAAAAGATAGTAACAAGTGAACTGTCTTATTTAGGAAGTGAAGGTAATTTATTACAACCTAATGAAGATGCTTTAAGTCGTGTTCAATTACAAAAACCGGTATTAACAGAAGCGCAATTAGCTAAAATTGAAAATAGTCGCTTTAATGTGCAACGTTTGTCGACATTATACAGTCGTCGTTTAGAGGATGCTTTAGATGAATTAGGGGAACAAGCGATTGCAGCTGTGAAACAAGGTAAAGAAATAATAGTGCTTGATGATAGTGGATTAGTTGATGACACTGGTTTTGCTATGCCTATCTTACTAGCGGTCAGTCATATTCATCAACTGTTAATCACGCAAAATTTACGTATGGATACAAGTATTGTGGCGTTATCAGGGGAAACACGTGAAGTACATCATGTAGCGTGTTTACTAGGGTACGGAGCGAATGCAGTCGTTCCGTATTTAGCGCAACGTACTATTGAAGATTTAACTAAGGATGGTCGTTTGTCTGGTGATGTAATTGCTAATGTTCAAACTTATACAGACACACTTTCTGAAGGTGTAATTAAAGTTATGGCGAAAATGGGTATTTCCACAGTTCAAAGTTATCAAGGGGCACAAATTTTTGAAGCTGTAGGTTTAAGTCATGATGTGGTCGATCGTTATTTCTCAGGCACGCAATCAAAATTGTCAGGGATCTCAATTGACATGATTGATCAAGAAAATAAAGCGCGTCAACGTGCAACATCACCTTATATTGAGTCGGGAAGTACATTCCAATGGCGTAAACAAGGTCAACGTCATGCGTTTAATCCGACATCCATCCATTTATTACAACATGCATGTCGTTTAAATGATTATGAGAAATTCAAAGCCTTTTCTGAAGAAGTCAATACAAAACGTACAGACCATATTCGACATTTAATGGAATTTAAGCAACAAACACCAATTGATATTACTGAGGTAGAACCAGCGAGCAATATTGTGCGCCGCTTTAATACAGGTGCTATGAGTTATGGTTCAATTTCAGCAGAAGCTCATCAAACTTTAGCAGAAGCGATGAATCGCATTGGTGGTAAAAGTAATAGTGGTGAAGGTGGAGAAAATCCGGAACGTTATATTATTGACGAAGCAGGACGTAATCATTCAAGTGCCATTAAACAAGTGGCTTCTGGTCGTTTTGGTGTGACGAGTGATTATTTACAACATGCGAAAGAAATTCAAATTAAAGTTGCGCAAGGCGCTAAACCAGGGGAAGGCGGACAACTGCCAGGAAGCAAAGTTTATCCGTGGATTGCGGAAGTAAGGGGCTCAACACCAGGCATAGGTTTGATTTCACCGCCACCACATCACGATATTTATTCGATAGAATACTTAGCGCAATTGATACTTGATTTGAAAAATGCCAACAAAGATGCTGAT
>ERZ1023420.425-NODE-425-length-10442-cov-34.760374_pt1 | contig 10442 bp, 10 predicted proteins | sample MGYA00380512_ERZ1023420 | MGnify/ENA primary metagenome ERZ1023420 (study PRJEB33173, sample SAMEA4830390) | metagenome | study: EMG produced TPA metagenomics assembly of the PRJEB25223 data set... | reverse complement strand
GTGCAATACCGTTAATTTTAGGTAGTATACTATTTACGCCTCTAGGTATGAAAATGGGTCAGAAAATACCTGACTATATTCAAAAAACGATAATATGTATTTTAATCGTCATTGCAATTATTAAGTTGATATTTTAAAAACATGGGGGTGGGACAACATTCATTTTGAACTTGATTGAATATATAGTATATTTAATAAAATGCAGCTATTGTGGCGTAGAATTTAAGAATCAAAAAATGATTAATATAGTTTGAAAAGACTGAATATAAATACTAGAAAAATAGCCAGTAAATGAGTTTATTATGAATTCATTTCTTGACTCTTTCAAATAATACTATGAGAAAAATGGTGCAAAACTTATGGTGGGGTGCAGGTTATAATATTGTTGCTGTACCTTTAGCAGCTGGCGCATTAGCTTTTGTCGGGTTAATATTATCACCAGCTGTAGGAGCAATATTAATGTCTTTAAGTACAGTTATAGTAGCGATTAATGCCTTTACATTAAAATTAAAATAAAAGATAGGAGTTTTATTATGATTAAAAAATTATTTTTTATGATATTAGGATCATTACTAATATTATCAGCTTGCTCCAATAATGATGAAAAAGATAAAGACACTAATGACCAAAAAAGTGAGAGCCATATGAAGCATAATGATGAAAGTAAAGTTCCTGAAGATATGACATCGACTAATGAGGGTGAATTTAAAGTAGGAGATAAAGTAACGATTACAGCAGGACATATGCCAGGTATGAAAGGTGCAGAAGCTACTGTAAAAGGTGCGTATAAAACATATGCCTATGTTGTAAGTTATAAACCCACAAATGGAAATGAAAAAGTAAACAATCATAAATGGGTCGTAAACGAAGAGATCAAAGATGCACCTAAAGATGGATTTAGTAAGGGCGATACTGTTAAATTAGAAGCAAGTCATATGTCTGGTATGAAAGGTGCTACAGCCAATATAGATAACGTGAAAAAGACTACTGTTTACGTAGTTGATTACAAATCCAAAGATAATGGTAAAATCATTAAAAATCATAAATGGATGACAGGAAATGAACTGAAAGCACGATAAAAATCTAGTTCTAAATTGAGAAATAAATAGATATAAAAATATCCTCCTTAATCAATAATTTAAATAACTTATTATTGTTAAGGAGGATATTTTTTAGTGTGTAAATTAAAAAGAATTTTAGAAGAATAACATTTATCAAAAAACTGTTCATTACCTTATTAAATGAAATTATATAATTAAAAATCGCATCATTAACCGATACGCAGAAGCATATCATAAATAAAACTAAAAATTAAATATAACGATTAATATTTTAATTTCAATGAGGTAAGATTAAGGTATGGAAAAATTTAAAGAAAAAGTAAATGACTTAGAAGCAATTAAGACTACTAGATATTATACAGAATTTGTGGAGAAATTTAAAAAAATTCGAGATTGGGCTAAAAATGAAAATCTAAAGAATGAAGCGAAATTGGCACAATATGAGATTGAAATTTTCTCTTTATGTGAGAAAAATCCCATTTTATCAAAAAATAAAAGTGAAAAAAGATTTGTAGCGACAATTAGTTTTGATGATGGTAGAGAGTGGCCAGACATTCAAAAATTTACAAATGATCAAATTAAATACTATGAGCAAAGATTAAACGAGACAAATAATTTGTTTTTAAAAGTAAGATATTCTGATTTCTTATTTGAACATGGTAATAAGAAAATAACTAAAACTAAATATGAAATTTCAAAATGTTTGCTATCGTGCTTAGTTGAGATTCTTACATATTACAGTGACGATTTTAATTATACTTCAGTATTAGCTAGATTAGTTGAAGTATCTCTTTTAATGGGAGATAGGGAAAAACTCGAAAAAGCTATCGAATTAATTTATCTAAAAATGGATGAATTTGACTATAATAATGAGTATAGTTATGTATATGAACTTTCAAAACTTATAAGAGAAATTTTAAAATCTAAGCACAAAAAAATAATCTTAGAGAATCATTTAAATAAAATTATAATTGTTTTAGAAAAAGCTATTAAAAACAATTTTGAAGATAAAAATTATTACCTACATAGAGTATTTTGTGAAGAACTTAGTCAATACAGAAAATTCGATTTAATTTCTTCTGAAAGAAGAAGTGAATTGAAAAAAGAAATTGGAAAAAGCTACGAGTTAGAGGCGGAATATCAACAAGGAAGAAATAATAAGAGTTTATTGGTAAAAGCAAATTTTTTAGAAAAAGCTATGGAAAAATATATGGAAATTGGAGAAAGAGAAAAAAGTAATAAGATGAAGATTTTAGTAAAATGGACCTATGAAGAATACGAAAACAGTAATGAAATGAATCTAATAAGAATTCCAATAGAATTTCCAAAAGAGGAAATTGATAAAATTATTGAAGGATTTATTTCCTCAGATGTACAGATTTCGTTAGATAAAATAGCATACAGTAATGACTTAATTCCTAAAATCACAGTAATTGAAGATCTAGTTGATAAGTTAAGTAAAGAGTTTCCTTTACAAGGTTTAATTTCAAAAGGTTTATTGAATGATGGAAAAAAAGTAGTGGAAACTACTACAGAAGAAGATAATAAAACAATCAATTTTAATAGTAATTATATGCATCATTTAAATATTAATGTTGAATTACTTCTTAAAGCTATTTTTGATAAATTAATATCAGAATTTGAAATTTCCACTGAAGATTTCATGCAAAAATTTAATAAGTGGGAACTATTAGATAATAAAAATGTTCCTTTTATTGAACATGGAATTTCTCGATTTTTAGAAAAGGATTATTTGAGCGCTTTGCATATTTTAGTCCCTCAATTTGAATCTACAGTTAGAAGAATGTTTTCTAAAGCTGGCTATTCAACTACATCTATTAGGAAAGGAAATACGCAACAAGAAGTAACATTTAATGAATTTTTACTCAGAGATGATGTGAAATCGACCTTAGGAAATGATGTGCATAAACTAATTCAAATTGTGATGGTTGAACAGTCGGGGTTGAATTTACGCAATGAAATAGCTCATGGATTAATAGAATTATCAAATATAAATTATACGAAATGTATTTTGGTTATTTATTTATTTTTGATATTAACTAGATATAGTATTGAAAAAAATGACTAAGTGATAATTTATATTATACAAGTTTTGTGGAGGACATATCATGAAATTAGAAGAGTTGCTACTAATCACACAACAACCATTAATTGAATATTCTAAAAATAAAAAATTATTAGAAGGATCACGTTTATTTGATATTGATGAAAGAATGGATGAAAGAAAAATCCCCAAAATTTTAACTAATAGCGATAAGTACCATGTTGTTGAAATAGCCAACTACGATAATTTAATAATTATTGATAATGAAGTAATAAACGGTAATGAATTAATTCAAGTCGGTCAATGTATTGACTTTGATAGTAACGTAATGAGCTATTTACGAAACTTGATTGTAAATAATAAATATGAGGATGATTTTTTTAAAATTTTAACTAATATAAAAAAAGTAAGCAACAAATAAGCTGCGTACCTTATTTAATAGAAAATGGGAATAATATTCATAGGATAAATAAAATAATTTCATATGAAACAATATTATCATTTTCTATATTTGATAGAATAAGCGAATTTGATTTTGAAAATCGCAATTTCTCAAGATATTTTAATGATTCAGAAGTTATTTTAGATACAGATGATAGATACTATCATATGATGAATATACAAGATTCTAATATACTTCAATTTCAAGCAATTTATCTATTAGTTTTAATGGCATTTTTTATAAAAAATAGCAGTAAAAAATCAGCAGAAAATAAAATTGTTTACTTGATTCAAACTTTTATTAAAGAAACTGAAAATAAATTAGCTTACTCAGAGTTAGAGTTAAGTGTTATTTTTGATTACATAAATAATGGTGATAATAATATATTTAAATCTACCAATTTGAATAGTAAAAATTTATTGAGTAAATTAAAAGGAATAGCTTGGGATTTATTTCATATTAGAACCTCGGAAGATCAAATCGCTCTAAGAAATACCAATAGCAAAGAAGTTTTTTTACATTCAATTTTTACAGCAGATAAAGGCTTGAGTAATGTGATAAATAACTATTCAATAAGTAGGATGCTAGCACATGAAGAAAAATTATATGTATATAGAGATAATAATATATTTAAAAAATTATCAAAAGATAAAGCTACTAAAATACAAGAATTGTTAGAAAAAGATAGAAATTCTAGAATTTCTAATGTAAGAGAAGCAAAGTACAATATACAAGAAAATATTGATATATATGAAAAATATATTAATGAAATGATTTAAAAATAGAATTATTAGAGTCGATTATAGAGAAGATAAAGTATTAAGCCATTATAACGATTTGTTACTTTAGTAATATCATTGATAAGGGGAAGCTTATCATAAATGATGCGGTTTTATCTATAATTTTAATGTAAAATAATAGATAGACAATAAATTAATACACATTTAGGAGATAAAAAATGAACCAAATTGACCAATGGAAACATAAATTTAACGCATTACCACGTTTACCTAGATCACAATCTAAATTTGGGTATGTAGATACAATAAAGACTATTTTTCATAAAATAATTACTAACACAGAACTAGAAACTGTTGTAAAAATTGAAGGTAGCGAAACAGAACATACATTAAAACATTACATAGAAATACTATTAAGATATCAATTTATAAAAAAAGATAATGAAAATAAGTATTACCTCACAGAGAGTTTAATAAATTTTGAAGAAGAAAGTTTTAGAGAAAATTTAGCTGAATTTTTGCAATTACATGTGAAATATATATCTGAGTTATTGTTTTTTATAAAAGAACCTAAAACTACTAAAGAAGTCTTAAACTATGCAAATGAAAATTATAATATGTCTTGGAAACAAAACGGACAGATTCATGAACGACTAGCGTGGTTAAATGATTTAGGTTTAATTAATTCAATGAGTTATAAAAAGTTATATGTTATTAACCAAGAGGGAAGAAATTTTATAGAAAAATATCCTCCTTTGAAATCTTTTAATATATCTGAATATGTTCAAGATATAACTGCAAAAGAAAAATTAATTAAATTACCAGAATGGATTGAGGATTTAGGTTGGAACGTCAACAACATTGATAGAAAAGATGGATTAGGTTATATTCCAGGAGGTAGAGCAAAAGCAACTGAACTGATATTAAACATAATAGAATTTACTTTAAATGCTAAAGATACAGAGTCATTAAGTAATTATATTAATGATAAATTCAAGTGCAAGGAATCATCTGTAAATAGTTTTTTAACATTTCTAACTAATTTAAAAATTATAGATAGAATTGGAGAAAAAGTTTACGAAACTTCAGATTATGGTATTAAACTTTTAAATTCTGACCGTCCAGATTTATATCTATTATTTTTTATAAACAAAGAATATAAGTATATTTTTGAAATACTTTTCGTGTTAGAAGAATCCCCTCAAGAGCCTAAAGAATTAATTGCTAGAGGTGTAACTGAGTTTAATATGAATTCTGAAAGACTTGATAGAATTAGAGAAAGACTAGCCCATTTAAAAAATGCAAAATTGATTTTGAATGATAAAGGTAAAAAGTTAAAATTATCAAATCGAGGTCAGTTATTATTATCAGTATTAAAAGGTAAAATGAGTATTAATAACTCTTCAAATAAAGGAGTTGGGTTATTAAAAAATAATGAAGGGAGTTATCAAAATTTATTAAAAGAAGTTCGCTTAGCTTCAACTAATTCTTCTAGTCCGCACGATTTCGAAAAATTATTAGAAAAAACATTTATTGAACTAGGTTTTAAAACTAAATTGTTAGCGCAATCAGGCACTACAGATATTTTATTAACTGCTAGAACAGTTCCAGATTATACGTATAAGGTAGCTATTGAGGCAAAGACAAATAAGGAAGGTATAATTACTGAAAACTTAGTGAATTTTGACGCTCTTAAAGAACATAAAAAGAAGCATGATGCAGATTTTATAGTAATAGTTGGCAAAAATTTTAATGGAAGATTGAAAAGATTTGCTGAAAACAATCAAGTTTTATTATTGGATATAGATAATCTTGAATTATTAGTGAAAAGGCATCAAGTATATCCTTTACAAGCAATTGAATATAAAAAATTATTTAATCAAGTAGGAGAAGTAGATATAAGCGTTTTGGATAGTACATATAATAGAATGCGTAGATATAATGTATTATTTAAATCGATTATAAAAACTTTAATAGAAAATAGTGATGACGAATTTACAAAAGGTATATTAACTATACGTGAAATTTATATGCTTATAAAAAGCATAGATGAGTTTAATGATGAAGATTTAACTAAAGAAGAAGTAGATAATATGTTAAATTTACTTTCAAATCCATTAATTGGGTGTGTAGGAAAGGAAAAAAATGGTTATTATGCGAAAGGATCTTTAGTTGACGCTCAATTAAAATTTGGGTTTTATTATTCTGCATCAATAAAATAAGACATTATTTATGATTTTATGCTTTTTAATCATTGGATACCTTATTTAATTTGAGATGTTTTTGTATAATTTTATCTAGTTGCTGCTATTCTATATCTAATATTTCTATATTTTCTTTTATTGATCTTATTATGATAATTATTTTCTTTCTACTTTACAGTGTCGAAAGTTTCTATAAATCCGCAAAAATTAAACCAAGATTTATTTCACTCGTAAGTGTTAATGTAATCTTGGTTTTTTGATTATAATTCAATTTTAGTTTCATGGTCCATAGATGTCTTAGGCCCATTCCATATTTGAACTGTTCCATCATCTTTAACTACGATGGTGTTAGCCCCAGCACCTGATTTATTATTTGCATTAATTGTCCATTCTGAACCATTGTATTCCGGTTCTTGGAAATTTAATAAATCAGCATCTCCCACTTCATTTACAGCTGCAATAGCATAATCAAAAACATTATCTCTAGTTACTTGTTGTTCATCACTTACATTTTCTTCTGTTGAATTAATTTCTTGTGTTTGCGCTTCATCTGCATTTACTTTTTCTTGATCACTATAAGAATCTTCATTATTAGCAGATTCATCATTTTTATCATCTAATTGAGATTGTAAATTTTCCTGTTTTAATTCCATCTCTTTGTATTTTGTATAACCAAATATTCCCGCTGATGTCAATACAACTAACACTGCTAATACAGATAATACTGATATTAATTTTTTCATTTTAAATTCTCCTTTAATATTTTATTTTTTTAATCTTCATCGTTTATATAATTTCCACTTTCTTTTGCCTCGTCTATTTTACTTTCGTCTACATCGTCACCAAGTACTTTTCTTAATTCACTAATTTTTATTTTATCTTCATCTTCAGTTGGATATGTTACATATCCTTCTTGGTTCTGTTGCAAAGTTAAAAATCATGTAATATTTATACTGAAAAAAGAAAAATAATTAATACTAACAAAACTCTTTACTGTTAAAACAATATTTGCTTTTATAATTTTGTATAGATGTGCATATAATTTTGACTTTGCAACAGAACCATAAAGACTATATACTTCAATAAAATGAAATTTGTAAATAAAAAAATAAGAGATAGAACTAAGATTTCTTGTTCTACCTCTTTAAGTGTTAAAGTGTTATTTTTCTTTTACAAGTTTTTTAACTTCTTCTAATTCATTTTCAACATCTCTGCTCGGTTTTTTGGTTATAAGACTTACGATATAAGTCACAATCAAACTTGTTAAAAATCCAGGAATAATTTCATATAAATTAAAGAAGTCATTATATTCTCCCAATGGTTTCACAAAAACAATCCAAATAATGACGACAACTGATCCTGATATCATACCAGAAATAGCTCCTGTACGACTTAATCCCTTCCAATAGAGAGATAGTAATACCAGTGGACCAAATGCAGCACCAAATCCAGCCCATGCATTACCAACAAGATTAAGTATAGTATCATTCGGTGTCCATGCGATTATAATAGATATAATTGCTATAATAAGAACAGATAATCGACCTACTAATAAAAACTCTTTTTTATGTTTTTTTGCAGCTTCTTCGCCTCTAATTAATTTATAGAAATCCTCAGTAAGTGAACTAGAAGTAACAAGTAGTTGTGAGGAGATTGTGCTCATAATAGCTGCTAAAATTGCTGCAAGAAGGAAACCACCAACCAATGGATGGAATAAAATTTGGCCCATTAAAATAAAAAGTGTTTCTGGATCATTTAATTTAACTCCTCTATCTTGAACAAAAGCAATACCTATCAATCCTACGCATACAGCACCAATTAAACTAATAGCCATCCAACTAATACCAAATCTTCTGGCAGTTTTTAATTGACTAACGGATTTGATTGACATGAATCGCACTATAATATGCGGTTGACCAAAGTAACCTAACCCCCAAGCAAAGAAAGAAATAATGCCTACAATAGTGGTACCTTTAAATAAATCTAGATTAGTTGGTTTTAAATCTGCTGTTTGAGAAAATACATCAACGCCACCTAATTGCATCATTGCGACAATTGGCACCATAATCATAGCAATTAGCATAACTACACCTTGAAAGAAGTCAGTTAATGATACAGCTAAATAACCTCCAAAGAATGTATAAGCAATAACAATCACCGAAACTAGAATAAGACCAGTATGATAATCTAGACCAAAAGCACTATTAAATAATTTACCACCTGAAACCATACCTGAGTGAGTATATAGTGTAAAGAATACGACAATAATACCGCCAGAGATAATTTTAATAATATTAGAATTATCATTAAGACGATGTGTAAAGTAGTTAGGTAATGTGATTGAATCATTCGCTTTTTCAGTGTACACACGAAGTCTTGGTGCTACAAGTATGTAGTTAACATAAGCTCCGATAGTTAATCCAATAGCTAACCATGCTGCTGATAAACCTGTAGTATAAACTTCTCCAGGTAATCCCATAATCATCCAACCACTCATATCAGAAGCGCCGGCTGATAATGCTGTGACGTAAGGCCCTATGTTTCTCCCTCCAAGCATATATTCACTCAAATCCCCAGTTGCTTGTTTATAACCATAGTACCCAATAATAAGTAAAATAAAGAAATAAGCTGCAAGCATAACATAAGTTCGCCAATCAGGATTTACTTGACTTGACAATGATGTAGCAAGAATAAACATAATTAATAACTCCTTTATTATGTAATTATTTTAGTTACATACAATAATTATACAGAAAATAAAAATTATTTAAAGAGTAATTTTATCTTTTTTGATGTTTATTAAACCTTTTTAACTATAATTTCTGTGTATTTATAGCGGTAAAAATAGTTTTAATATTAATTGCTAGTATATAATATTCATTAATTTTGTATATCATAATAATAAAAATAAAATTATTATATTTGAGTAACATATAAATCGATATATTTGATTTGTCATTTATTACGAATTTCGGTGAGAATAAGAGAAAATTCCATATAAAAACCCATGATAAATGTTGGTGTAACAAGGAAATCCTGTTATCCCGCTCATTTCTCAGGAAATATAGCTATATATTCATATATGATTTGGATTTGTAAATGTCAGTACGATTTACTTTTCTGTTTATATTATTTATAAATAATAATGGGATTTCGGGATTACGCTTGCGTAATCCTTCTGTCACTTGAAGTTATCCAATCCCATTGCTATCCCGTTCATATTTTATTTTGGGATGTTCTTTCGTCATACAATATAAGCTTCACATTGAGTTGTGACTTGTTAGTATGTTGAAAAGGTTCGTTAGATGGGTGTTATTGAATGACGAAAGGACAGTACATAGATATTAGATTTGAAAGTAGAGTGTTTGAGGCAAAAACAAAGACGAAGTGCTGAGGAGCACTTCGTCTAGATTATTAGGCTCTACGTCAAATTGGACTGATGAGTCCCAATATTGAGATTAAGCAACCTTAGGCTGTTTAATCTCTTTTTTTGTTGTTGAGGCAAATAGTCGCGAAGTTATAATAATTCGATTACGCAAATTATCATAATTTCTATAACCAAAAGATACCCTTTTAATGAGTTTGATTTTATTATTAATTCCTTCTAACGGACCGTTGGTCAGGTTAGAATATGTCATAGTATTTTCAATGAAAGCTGCTAATCGTCTTAAAGTTCTAATGACTGGGCGTAATTTAGGACACACATCTGAAAGATGAATAGAAAAGAGTTTATGATTAAATTTCTCTATTTGATTTTCTTTTAATAATCTTCTTAGCTCATGAACGTAGTGATATGTATTAAATAATTCTACATCTACACCTAATAAGTAATTTATTATAGAGCTTTTTTTACTATCTTTTACATTGATATAAAGTACTATAATTACACGAAATCAATTATTTTAATTTATAATGGTTACTTTAATAACT
>ERZ1023420.422-NODE-422-length-10479-cov-33.854375_pt1 | contig 10479 bp, 9 predicted proteins | sample MGYA00380512_ERZ1023420 | MGnify/ENA primary metagenome ERZ1023420 (study PRJEB33173, sample SAMEA4830390) | metagenome | study: EMG produced TPA metagenomics assembly of the PRJEB25223 data set... | reverse complement strand
TATTCCCAAACTAAATCTTCTTGAAGAGACGACTAATGACGGTGTTGATAAGGTTCGCTATGAGATTGAAACCTTTAGTTTATTGGGTTTCCAAAAGTATATCCAACGTTTTGATGGAGATTTCGTTTTTCTAAAGATTGAAACAGTAGATAACAAGTGAAACAGTAGATAACAAGTGAAAAAGGTTTTCAGGCGACTGAATGCCTTTTTGTTTAGGACAAGGAGATTCTAGTTGTGTTAAAATAGATTTGTGGAAACGCTATCATTTTCATGAGGAGGGAAAGTATGAAAGAAAAGAAAAAAGAAATGCAAAGACAGGTTATGACACTCTTGGGGATTTTGATTTTTGCCTTTGTCAATGTGTTTATCTTTGATGATAAGATGGGCGCTGGATTTTCTGCCTTTTCAACCATTACCCTGATGAGCATTGGACTATTGTCTAAGCGCACCAGCCTGCGAGTTTTGGCCATTATTTCCTATCTCATCAATGTTGTTGCGACTATTTTTGGTTTCAATTACGTTGGTTTTCTAACGGCTGTTCAAGCTATCGAACTTATTTTCGTTATTTGGTATCTTTACCCACGTGACAATTTTTTGGGATGGGATATAACGGATAAGTACACCTACCGTTTTCGTTGGATTCACCTGCTTCTCACTATTTTAGTGTCGATTGGAGGCTATATTGTCTTTGCGGTTGTCTCTAGTATTTGGAATGGTTCTTTCTTAGAGTATGGTGGGAACACAGCCCTTATCTTTGCCATGCAATATCTGCTCTTTTTGAGCATTACCAAGTCGAGACAAGATGAACCGACTAAGATTGCTCATTATTTTCAGAAGGAGCGTCGTACGAGGGAAATGAAGGTGGCAATAGAAGCTGAACGTTTGGCCAAAGAGAGAGCTCTTGCAAGGGCTTTTGAGGTACCTCTGAAGGCTCCTAGTCAAACAGCTGAAAAATTTGGTAGTAACATGATCAAATTCGCTTCCGTTTGGCTTTTGGTGATGGATATGTCCATTTTGGCTTATTTCTTCCGTCCCAATGATGTTGGGTTCGGTTTTGGTGCTTTCTTTGTTCTCTTGACCATTGTCTTGTCTTTGATTTTCAAATCGGAGGAAGACAAGGAGGATGTTTTCTCTATCATCTACCACAAGATTCGTCCTATCCAACCTATTTTCTTCATTCTGCTCTTAATTGCTCACGCCCATAAGTTTAGCTACGGTGCTGCTTACGCTCTCTTGTTCTCAGCTGCTTATTTCTTCTGGGCAATCAATAAGATTAATATGAAGACCCTCTTAACCTTTACGGTTGTCATTTATTTCTTCCCAGTCTTTGGATATCTCTCTAACCCTTACCGACTTGGTGCTGAAAACCTTAAGATGGTGGGTGAATTGGTGACAGATCGTAATAAGTCCAATACCTTTTATGTTGGCTATTATTGGTCACTTCTAGGATTGCAGGATGATGGTGAGTATGAAGGTGTGCCTCTGTCTTGGCAGGCTGCTAAGTTTGTAAATACTGAGATTTTATCTGCTAATGAGAGTAAAACCTCAGGTTTTTTCTATGAAAATAATCATGGCGACTATATCTATGATTTACACCTAGCCAATAACCAGGGGACAATTAAGGTAACAACGGGTTCTGGAAAGGCTAAAAAAGAATTCCAATTCATGGACTTTGGCAGAACCTATTATAAGTATGAAAAATTGAAAAAATCGGATAACCAAAAGCGTTACAAAAATTTTTATGAGGTGGGGACTGTTACAACTAAGTTGGGAACCTATAATCTTTATCTCGAAATGGACCAAGATTGGGTTGATGACTATCAAAAAGACCCGACTAATGTTGACTACCGTTTACTTATCTTTGGCGACAAACTCACACCAAAAGAAGCTTACGAAAGAGCATATCATTACTAAACAAAAATATCTCTGCAATGTGCAGAGATATTTTTGTTAGTCTTTGTATCCACGTTTGGATAACTCTCTTACAAGGACAGCTCCCAAGATTGACGGTACTAATTGTCCTAGGAGGAGATTGAAAACGAGAGCAAGATAAGGAAGTTTAAGTAAGGCACTAAGCCAGATAGGTACTACTAAGGATGGAACAAGTAGGATTGGGAGTATGATAAACCAGCTAGACAGCTTAGCTTTGCGGATGAGGTAGATGCTACCAGTTGCCAGAAAGCTGGCACAGAATCCCCCGACAACATCAATCAATCCTAGACCACCAAATGAGTTAGCAATAGCATTAGCGAGACTGAGAGGAACAACCAAAAATGGGAAAATATAGGTTAATCCATATAGAGCAGTGGCCAGACGCATCTGAATAGCACCAAAGGAAATGGCTTGTGAGACAAAGAGAATAGCGATGTAAAGAGCCATGATAATAGCTGACAGAACGAGTTTTTGAGTGGTATTCAGTTTAGTTTTCATTAGTTCTCCTTAATTGGGCATAGTAAAAGAGTAGTAGTTCTACTCTTTTTAGGGATTTAGGTCTAGGTTTATTTTATAAGTCAATCTCTAAGACAATAGGTGTGTGGTCTTGGCGATCACCAGAGTCAATCATGTCTGATTTTGTGACCTTATCGGCAATACGATTTGAAGTCAACCAGTAGTCAATTCTCCAGCCTGTATTATTGATTTTAGATGTTTTGCTACGTTGGGCCCACCATGTGTAGGCACCTGTAACATCGCCATTGAGGTGACGATAGGTATCTGTGAAACCTTTGGCAAGGAGGTTGGTGAAGCCAGCACGTTCTTCATCTGTAAAGCCTGGTGAACGACGATTACTTGAAGGGTTGGCCAAGTCGATTTCCTTGTGGGCAACATTATAGTCACCAGTCGCAAGGACTGGTTTCTGGGCGTCCAATTCAGCTAGGTAATCTGCATATTTTTCATCCCAGATTTGACGTTCAAGCAGACGTTTGAGGCCATCGCCAGCGTTTGGTGTGTAGACCTGTGTCACAAAGAAATTGTCAAATTCGAGAGTGATGATGCGTCCTTCACAGTCCATGGTTGAAGGTGCTCCGATTTCAGGATAAGTAATGATTGGTGTCAATTCTTTTTTATACAAGAACATGGTTCCAGCGTAACCTTTTCGGGCAGGTTCGACAGATGAACGCCAGGTATTGTCATAGTCAGGGAAGTAGTCTTCCAAGATTTGCAAATGCTTTTTAGTCGGACCTTTAGCAGATAATTTTGTCTCTTGAATAGCAATGACGTCTGCATTTTCAGCGACCAAGGTATCGATGACTGCGCGTGATAATTGAGCGCGTGCAGAATCGCTAGTAAGAGCGGCATTTAGGGAATCAATATTCCAAGAAATTAATTTCATGTGTACAGTTTCCTTCTTTGGATTTTTCTTATCTATTGTAGCAGAAAATAAGATATCAGGCGAGTTATGGGCTTGTTAAGAACAACTTGGAGGAGTATAATTATCTTAGATTGAGAGGTGATAATCAATGAAAAAACAAACACGCATTTATGATTTGTTTTTGGTTCTCTTTTTGTTACAAATCATTCTTACAATCATGATTTGGTGGTCACAGGGGCTAGTGCTTCCTCTTGTCGTTTTTCCGGGAATAAGTTTCTTCTTCTTACAATATTTAAGGTACCTCTTAGGCTACAACCTTGATCAATCTCCCTCAGAACCCTTATTTGTTCTCCGTAGGTTTGGTCTTGGAACCGGTTTAAATCCCAAAAATCCTCTAGGCTATAAGATTAGTCTCCTAGTGGTCATGGGTGTTCTGATTTTCCTCTTTTGTCTGGATCTGTTTGCTCTTATAATTCCTTAATTGTCGTTCTAACAGCAAGTTTCATATCCTTATCACTATTGTCATCAAAGTCATTCTATGATAGGATGAAAGGTGAAATGATAAAGAGAAGAGGAAAATTATGCGAAAGCTGTCAGAAGCAGAATGGATAAGTCGTTTTGAGCAAGTTCAAGGGCGTAAACCGAAACCTGATGAACTACAACTGGCTTATCAGTCTGGACTTATTGAAGTCTCGAAAAATTACAATTATATCTATATTCTTCTAGGCTCTCTATTGGCAATCGTTGTTGCCATAGGAATTAGTCTGATTTCAGGGACAACACATCAACAGTCTGAGGGACCTTCTACAATGGCTAGCACGCTTTTCGCATCAACGGGAATATCAAGTAACAATTCTAGTGCTTCGGCGAGTGAAAATTCACGTTGGACTAATGATAAAGGAAGTCGTCTTGCTAATTTAATGGTTTCTTGGGGTAACCAGATGAATCAACCTGGTTATCAGGAAATTACCAAAGAAGCCTCCACTATTCCCATCCATTGGGTGTCAGACCGTGATCAGGTTGTGGATGCAACCTATGCTGCAAATGGGAATAGCAGTTCTGAGTACACTATTGTTTCAGTATATGAGCGTTGGCAGGGCACGACCGTTCACCGTTATTTCTTCTCCATAAAAAGAGATGGAACACCAGTTGTTCTGTATTCATCAACCACTAATGGTAGTATTTACTATGTCAAAGAAACAGGAAATGAAAATCTCAAGTCAGCATACGCCGATATTGTCAGCAACTAAAAACTAGATTTCCAATTGGAAACCTAGTTTTTTAGTGTGAAGAAAGGCAAGATGAGAAAACTCTAAGTACCACCTGCCTAGTTAGAGTTACATTCTTTGATATTCACTTTTCTAAGTAGTGTGTTATTTAACCTTTTTAGCCAACATAGTCGCAAATTGAAGGGCAATTGGATTACCATATTCATCTAAGCGGTGAAGGTGACCAATATTTTCATTGTATTTGACAAGCTCCCAGTCGCTATAGTAGTTTTTCAATTCGCCTTCTTCAAAGGTAAATGGGAAAGGCATGGTACAAGGGTGCTCCTCAGTATTCATGGCACAGACAATTAAATTGTAACCACCAAGGACAGTACGCTCTTGCATATTCTTGATGATAGCCGGAATTTGGTCAGGATCAAGGAACATGAAGACCACTGTTGAGAGAATAAAATCAAAGGTTTCTGATTCTGGAAGGGCAGCAAGGTTGATATCGTAGTAACCAGCTCTAACATTGTAATTTTCCTCATCAGCGATCATCTGGATACGTTGGGTAGCTTCATTATTAATGTCAACAGCAGTGACATCATGTCCAAGTGACGCTAAATAAAGAGCGTTACGACCATGACCACAACCAAGGTCTAGAGTGCGACCAGGTTTGATATAGCCAGATTGCACGGCCTCAAGAACCTCAGAGTGGGCCTTAGTATCATACTTTTTAGCCATGTAGTCCTCAGGTTTGCAATAAAAAGACAGATAGCATTCTAAATCCTCTGAAGCAGCAGCGATGCGGTGCCAAGCCTGAGGTTCTACAAAAGGAATATCTGTTTCAGGTGTGAAGAGATGTTCCGCAGTAACCTGTCCTTCTTCATCTAATTCGTAAAAATGAAGAGCCCCAGACAGGATGGTCAGTTTAGCCCATGTTCCTACCTTCGTATTATGTTTTTGAGTCACCATTTCTGGAAGAGTAGTGGCTGTCCAGTTTGGGAGACGTTTATAGCAAAGAAGTTGCTGATCTATAGTCATTTTGTGAGTTCCTTTCAATAGGTATGGTTCTATTATAGCAAAAGTTTGGAAAAGAAAAAAAGTCTAGCTGGGGAGCTAGACGCTTTTATTGTGAGAGAACTGATAATCTAAGAATGGGGGAAAAGTGTTTGGGGAAGATAGGTATAAATGTTAAGAAGGGTTCCTAGACTATCAAAAAACGTTCATGAGAACAATAAGCTTTAAATGATAAAATATTTATCTTGAACTCATTCGTTCTCTCTTTACACTATCTATTCTACCAAAAAAATCAGCAAAATGCTTACATAATCTTTAAAAGTGTAAAAAAATATCACGAACGGTCAATTAATGGTCTTGAATGGTATCTTTGTAAAATCTATTTTGAGTGATTACTATTACAGTATCCTAAGAAATGTATTTATGGAAAGTAGATAAAAGAAAAAACGTCTAACTAAAGCAGCTAGACGTTAATTATAGGAGAGATCTGGAAATCTAGGAATGGGGGAAAAGTGTTTGGGGAAGATAGGTATAAATGTTAAGAAGGGTTCCTAGACTATATTTTATTCTGTTTATGAGAATAGTGAGTAAAAACTTATAAAAATAACTTTTTGCCTCATCCGGTCTCTCTTTACATTTTCTATTTTACCAGAAATATGGAATGTAACTTTACATATTTTTAAAAAGTGTAAGAAAAAATCATGAACAGTCAATTAATAGTCTTGAATGGTCATCTCACTTTATTAAAAAAGCAGATCCCTCAGGTTCTGCTTGTAAATGATAGTAATGGTTTGATACCTTAAACAATCTTACCATAGAGCTTCTTAACATTGTTAATATCAACAGGTTGGATACTTGTTTTTCCACCCTTAGGTTCCATTACAGAGGCAACTGCACTATTATGGTCAAGTCCAATCGCATGTCCCAGTTCGTGTTGGGCAGTGTTAAGGAGTTTACCACCATTTTTTTGGTAGTAGTTGTTTTTAACATGGAAGCTATTCAGGTAAACGGTAGCATTGTTATATTGCTTGGTTGGGACATAATAAGTAGAGTAGGTAACTCCAAGAGGAGATGCTACATTTTCTTCATAACGTTCATCAGCAATAATGTTAGCTTTTAGTTTATCGTCGGTAAGTAGGAAGTTAAAGGCTCCAGTATTGTTCCAAGAGGTAATAGCTTCCTTGTAGGCAGTCACAATCTCTGGCGTTTTAGCTTTGATGAAGATGGTTGCTTCATTACTTGACCAATGAGGTGTGTTGTAATTTTCTTTGACAAGAACGCTGTTCTTTTGCCATACTTGCGCCACTCGGTCAACTGGTTTAGTAGCTTGGCCTGAAGCTGTGGGCTTATTTTCGTTAGTCACAGGCTTCTTAGGCTGAATAGTTGCAGTTGTTGAAGGCTTGTTTGCAAATGTAGCTGGTTTCTTGGGTTGGTTAGCCGTAGAACTTGATGTTTTAGGTTTAGAAGTTCCAGTAGTCGCTGGTTTTGTCGTGTCTGTTAATGGTTTTGGAAAATAGGTAGACAAAATTTTATGAACATTGCCATTGTCAATTGTCGTTGAAACCCATGTAGCACCATCTTTTGACCAGGTTTGTGCTTGTGCGACAGTTTCGGTCTTTGATGTTGCTTTATTTTCTTGAGATTGAGAATGACTTTCTGAACTTGTCGGAATCTTAGTCTCATAGGTTATGACTCCGGTCTGACGATTAACAGTGCTACTTGCTGTTTGACTATTTTGAGCTAATTCGTCAAAAGTTGGAGTAGTTGAGGTAGATTGATTAAAATCATTTTCATGTGTATTTTGGTCATCCACAGAGGTGTGTGAGATTGTGGTGACGGTAGCAGGTGCTTCAGAAGCAATAGCAGCCTGTGTTTGAGTGGTAGTACTAGGATTTGTACCTGCCTCAAGTTCAGCAAAAGTCAGTACCTGAGTGGAATCTGAGACATAAGTCTGATCAGCAGAAGCTGTCTGAGAATGTCCCAAAAGAAAAACACTCATGATACCAACAGTTGCAAGGGTTAACAAGGTCCTTGAATGGAATCCTTGCCTTTCAGTAAAACGTAACATAACTTTCTCCTTTTTAATATAAAACAAAAACAGTTCTAATGATAGCATCTTAAAATGAATATAAAGTGACAGTAATATAACAATTGTTATATAAATAGAAACTTGGTCGTTAAAAAAGACTTTATACAGAAAAAAAGAATAATATCCGCTTAAATATGATAAAATGACAAGTAGGTAAGCTAAAGTACATTAGAAAGAAAGAGGGAAATAAGATGCTTTCTATTATCATCCTTGAAGATGATGCCTTACAGCGTCACCGTGTTGGTCGCTTATTGGACGAAGCGGTTGAGGAGTCTAAGGTTGTTGTTAATGACATCACCTTCTTTGAGAATGGTCAGGAATTGTTAGATGCTGACAGAGGTTCGGGTAAATCCATGATTTACCTTCTGGATATTGACCTCAAAAATCAGACCAAGCAGGGACTAGATATCGGTTTGGAGATTCGAAAAGAAGATTTGAAAGCACAAATTGCTTTTGTAACAGCCTACTCGGAGTTTATGCCTTTGACTTTTCGTTATAAGATTCAAGCCCTTGATTTTGTGGATAAATCCATGGAGGATGTGGATCTCAAGAGAGCTTTAGTAGAGCTTTTGGATTTTGCCCAGTCGCAGGTTGAACAAGAAACGAAGACACAGAGTCTCACTGTTAAAACGGATAAAAATGATGTCAGTATTCCTTATAATGACATTTTGTATATTGAGACAGCTCCTGTTCCACATAAGTTGATTGCCCATACCAAGACAAGCTTGGTTGAATTTTATGGGAAAATTGCAGAGGTGGCAAAACTGGATGATATCTTCTTCCAAACCCATCGCTCTTTTGTCGTTAATGTCAACAATGTGACAAGTGTGGATCGTACTGCCAATATGGTTTTCTTTGATGAAAATGAGTCTTGCCTCCTTTCGCGAACACGTAAAAAGGAACTTTTGGAACGATTGAAAAACCGTTAAAGTATCTAGCCTATCCTTCTTCTCTAATAGTTATTAAAAATTTTCTGAAATCCGAGACGATTATTCAGTTTTATCTCATCTATTGACGGAAATTGTGATAAAATAGTAGCGTGGCTTTTGCCGTTTACATATTATGACTAGAAGGAGGTGGCTAACTATCAGATGATGATTGATTTTCAAATTGCATTAGAATATCTTTTGCATTTTATCGTCATACAATGGATTTATGAACAGACCAGTTTAGTTAGGGTTCCCCGTCTGGTTCTCCCCTTGGCTTTCTTAGTAGAATTCCTAGGAGGATTACTCGGTTCCTCTTTCGGGGTCGGCTTGTCCTTTATGACGCCTTTCTATCTTCTTTTCTATGCCTATTTCTTTGGCAAGGAAAGAACGGCCAATATGTTGGCCTTCTATGCCTTCTACCCTTTAGTCATTTATCTGTTGATATTTAATGGTTATTCTTATTTCTTGATGCCAGCCTTTAATATCACTTCAGATTTTCTCAACAAGAGCTATCTTTATTTTATTTTCTTTGACCTTTTAATTGTTCCAACTTTTGTTGCTCTTTCCAAGCTTCTTAATATTGATTTTAAATCTTTAAGGGTCTTGGAGAGAGACCGTAAGTTTAGTAGAATTATGTTTTTCACTAACTTTATTCTGATTAGTTATGTGATTTTTAACTATTCTGTGGTTGTCGCTTCGCAATTCTTTTCTCTCTACTATGCTGGTCCTATCGTAACCTTAGTTGGTTTTGCATCTATCCTTTATGCTGTTTATAGTGTCAATAAGTATGCAGATGAGTACTTTGAAAATCAGCGTCGAAAAGAAAATCGTCGTCACTTGGATGATTTAGAAAAGTATTCTGAGCAGGTTGAGGGCCTTTATGAAACGCTACGTGGTTTTCGTCATGATTATACCAATGTTCTGATTTCGCTTAGTGAGGCGATACAGATGAGAGATATTGACCAGATCAAGATGATTTATGACACTGTCCTTAAAGATTCGGCATCAGATTTGAAGCAACAAAAATTTGATTTGGCGAAACTAACACATGTTACCAATATGCCACTCAAGAGCCTTTTGTCTTCTAAACTGGCTGAGGCGTTTGATAAGGGAATTCATTGCCATGTAGAGGTCGAAGAAGGTGTTTTCTTCACAGATATGCGTGCCTTGGATTTGATTACTATTACATCAATCCTCTGCGATAATGCTATTGAGGCAGCTGTTCTGTCAGAAACACCAAAGTTGTCTATTGCTATCTTCAAGATGGAGGGGCAATCGGTAATTGCTGTTGAAAATTCAACTAAGGAAGATTCTATTGACATAACTCCTTTGAAGAAAAGAGGATTTTCGACCAAGGGAACAGGTCGTGGTTTAGGTTTAGCAAATATCGAAGAAATCCTCTTCAGATATGACAATGTTTCCTTAGAAACGGAGTCAGCACAGCACCGTTTTGTGCAGTTATTGTCCGTTACACCAAAACAAGATTAATTGGGGATTTAATAAGAGTTTTTAGAATTCTTGTTAGTCCCTATTTTTATGTTTTGAAATATGTTAAAATAGTAACGTTAATCATGTGTTTTTTAATTTAGGGGGATTTATTATGTTGAAAGACGAATGGTTAGAATACTTTGAGGCTGTCAATGGGCGAAAGCCGAGGCCTATTGACTTTAAAGAGGCTCTAGAGCGAGGAGAATTTATCCTCTCTGAGGAGTCAGACTCAAGCCAAGTAACTAATCAAGTACCGTCTGATCAAGGACAAGCATCGCCTGATCAATCATTAGATGGAGAAACTGCAACCGCAAAAGCACTAGCCCAGTCTCAAAAAGAGCGTAACGACGCACAAGAGGCCCTAGCTAATGCGGCTCAAGAAAAGAGAAAAGCGCTATCCCAAGAAAGTGCTCTCCAAGTGAAGACGCTTCAATC
>ERZ1023420.414-NODE-414-length-10777-cov-23.043742_pt1 | contig 10777 bp, 8 predicted proteins | sample MGYA00380512_ERZ1023420 | MGnify/ENA primary metagenome ERZ1023420 (study PRJEB33173, sample SAMEA4830390) | metagenome | study: EMG produced TPA metagenomics assembly of the PRJEB25223 data set... | reverse complement strand
TAGATACACTTAAAAATAAGAAGCTAAAATATTAACATAATTACTGATTATCAGATATAGTTTAAATTTAATACTTTACGGGAATTAGACCCAAGGAGGTGTAGTTAATGACGAATCAACTATTTATTAATAATGAATTTGTAGAAAGTACATCTGAAGAAACATTGGATGTGATTAACCCAGCAACGGGAGAAACAATCGATACGATTACATTTGCTACTGAAGAAGAGGTAAACGACGCAATTGATAAATCTAAACGCGCTCAACTTGAATGGGAAAAAATACCGGCTCCTACACGTGCTGAGCGTGCAAAATCATTAATTCCTTTACTTAAACAACATAAAGATGATATCGCTCATTTATACGTCAAAGAACAAGGTAAAATAATAGCACAAGCTAAAGGTGAAATTGATAAATCAATAGAATACATTGATTATATGGCAAGTTTAAGTATGAGTAACAAAGGTGAAGTATTACAAAATACTATAGTAAACGAAACCATTCAACTGACAAAAAAACCAATCGGCGTTACTGCTGGTATTGTACCTTGGAATGCTCCGATTTTGGTGCTTATGCGTAAAGTGATTCCAGCTATTGTAACTGGCTGTTCTGTCGTTATCAAACCAAGTGAAGAAACAACATTATTAACATTAAAAATTGCTGAACTTTTCCGTGATTCAACTATTCCTGCTGGACTCATCCAAATTGTCCCAGGTACTGGCGAAACAGTTGGAACACAATTGGCGACACATAAAGATATTCAGCTTGTTTCACTAACGGGTAGCATGGGAGCAGGTAAAGCTGTATTTAAAAATGCGGCTGATAGCATAAAAAAACTCAACTTAGAACTAGGTGGAAATGCCCCTGTTCTTGTCACACAACACGCTGACTTAGATAAGGCTGTTGATTATATCGTTACTGCACGTATTAATAATGCTGGCCAAGTATGTACATGTCCAGAACGAATCTTTGTTCATGAAGATGTACATGACGACTTTATTAACAAGGTTAAAGATAAAATGGATGCTCTTCAAGTTGGAGATCCATATGATGAAAACACTGACTATGGTGCAATTATGAATCAAAAACAATTAGATAGTATTGATGATAAAGTTCAAGAAGCAATTAAGAATGGAGCAGATTTAGTGTTAGGTGGTCATAAATTAGACCGTGAAGGATTCTTCTATGCACCTACTATTTTAGATCATGTAAAAGCAACTGATAATGCTTTTAAAGAAGAAATTTTCGGTCCTGTTCTTGCTATAACCACATATACAAACTTTGATGACGTTATTGATATGGCAAATGATACTAATGCAGGTCTATCATCTTATATTTTCTCTGAAAGCTTAAAAGAAATTATGACAGCTACTGAATGTTTAAAATTTGGAGAAGTTTATGCGAACTGCGAGGCTGAAGAAGCAATCAATGGTTATCACGCAGGTTGGAGAGAATCTGGTCTTGGTGGTGCAGATGGTATTCATGGTTTTGAAGAATATTACAATACAACTGTAAGTTATATTAGATGGTAAACTAATAATTAAAAAGAGTCAGGGACATAATTACTAGAAAAACAGCCAGTAAATGAATTTATTATAAATTCATTTACTGGCTGTTTTATTTACAATACTTCGTATTGTTGGCTCGCTTTCTTAGAGGACAGATTCAGCCTGTAGTCTTCAGCTTATCCCGTTCCTTCAAGTGTCTCGCCAAAACACTCTGTATTTTCTATTAGAAAAATTGCTTAATGATAGTATTCGAATGATATAGCTTTCATAAAACCAAAAACCCTCGATTTTGCAGAAACATTAAATACTTATCGTTTGAAATTCACTATGGTTTATGAATTAAAAGTATCAAAAGTCATTTCATACAAATCTTTATCATCTAAATTAACAAACTCCTCAATATTTACTCTATATGTGATACTGTTTTGCTTTTTAGAGATTTGGCTAAAATATTTTATATTTATATACATATTAGTTGTATAGCCATTATTTTTAATTGTATCTTCAAACTCTTCAAACGCCTTTTTATTAATAGGCATTAAATAAAATTTATTACTAGGCAAAATATTTATATGTTTTTCCTGTAAAACTTTATTTTCATCTTTATCTAAATAAACTTTTATATCAATATTTTTAGCAGTCCCTCCACCTAAATTTTGTAGTTTAAAAGCAGTATTTACATAGTCAGTATCAGATTCAGTTATATTCTTCAATTTCAAACGGTCAGTTTGCTCAATAATAATCTGATCGAAGGCCAAGAATGGTATAAAAGAAATCTTGATTTGTCTTATTTGTACCATTACTGAAACGAAATATAAAATCGCCATAATAAATGTTCCAATTGAACCAATTGCTTGTAAAATACTTAACATTAAATTCCTCCTTATAATAACTTAGTTTTACTCTATCTATATTATACAAGCTATAGTTAATAGTATAAAATAAATGAAGATTATCAATTTTTTCACTTTAACTTTTCCATCTCTTAAATTTATTAGAAGCTATTTTGGTATAAAAAATTAGAAGGTTATTTATGATTTTTCTAATCTTTTCTTTGTATGAATTATTTTCGCTTATCTTTAAACAACCTTGAATATACAAGAATTTGTTTACTCTTAAGTGATTTATAAAAAGCGGCAAAAACATTTTAATTGATAAATAGAAAACGCCAGCAAGATAATTTTCAATTCGAAACTATCTTGCTGGCGTTTTTTGTATTCACGTGCCAGACTCTTTTTTAATATAGATTCCTGTGCTTAGTGTAACAGTTTATTTACCTTTAACTATGACTTCATCATTTTCAAGTACGATATCTACATGTTTTACTTCTGTATGATCTAAGTAGTAATCTGTGATTTTGTCGCGTACTTCTTGTTCAACAACACGACGTAACGGACGCGCACCCATTTCTTTGTCGTAGCCTTTGTCAATCAGCCAATCTTTGACATCTTGTGTAACGTTTATTGTGATTCCCTTTTTATCTAATGTTTTTTGAACATCTTCTAATAATAAGTTCACGATGTCTTGTAATGCATCTTTATCTAAATGTTCGAATTTAACGATACCATTGAAACGGTTGAGGAATTCAGGGCGGAAGAATTTTTTCATTTCATCCATAATATCATTAAATTCTTCATTTCCGTCACCAAAGCCAGCATTAGAAGTACAAATAATAATTGTGTTTTTAAAGTTAATGACATTACCTTGACCATCTGTTAAGTGACCATCATCCATAACTTGTAATAATAAAGTTAAGATTTGTGGATTGGCTTTTTCAATTTCATCAAATAAGATAACTGAATATGGATTACGTCTAACTTTCTCTGTTAATGTGTTTGAATTATCATCATAACCTACATAACCAGCAGTTGTTCCGATCATTTTAGATACGGCAGTTTGGTCACTATATTCACTCATATCTAAGCGAATTAACGCCTCTTTGTTACCGAACAAATCAATCGCTAACTGCTTTGCAAGTTCTGACTTACCTACACCTGTAGGGCCTACGAAAAGGAAGCTACCAATTGGGCGGTTTCCTTCATCGAATCCAGCACGATTACGACGAATTGCACGAGAAACAAGGTCAACAGCTTTATCTTGACCAATAATTTTATCTTTTAAGCGCTTATTGATTTTTTTCAATCTTTCGATATCACTTGCATCCATTTGAGATACAGGAATACCAGTTAAACGTTCTATTGAGTCAGACACGTCTTTTACAGTAGCTTTAGTATTATATTTGCCATTGTTGTTTTCTAATTTATCTTCTAGTTCTTTAATTTCTTTTTGGAATTTGTCAGCTTCTTTATACTCTTCATTACTCACGGCTTTACTTTTATCATCTTGTAATTGTGCAATGCGGTTTTCAATTTCTACTTTATCTACTGCAGGACTTTGTGCTGACAAGTGAGCTGCAGTAATATCTAGTACGTCAATAGCTTTATCTGGCAATAAACGTTGTGGAATATATTGAATTGATAAATCTACACAAGCTTTTAATACGTCATCTGGTAATTCAACATGGTGGTGTTCTTCAAATTTTTCACGGAGACCTTTTAAAATATTAAAAGTGTCATCAGGACTTGGTTCATTAACAAGTACTTCATTAAAACGACGTGCTAATGCAGCATCTTTTAAAATATTATTCCGATATTCATCTTGTGTAGTTGCACCAATAATTGAAAATTCACCACGGCTTAATGCAGGTTTAATTATATCTGATAACCCTTTACTACCAGAATCACCGCCAGTTGAACCTGAACCAATAATTTGATGAATTTCGTCAAAGAATAATACAACATTTTTCGCTTCTTTAACAGCTTCAACTAATTTTTGGATATTTTCTTCAAAAGCGCCACGATATTGTGTGCCAGCTTCTAAGGAAGAAATATCTACTGAGATGACTTCACTATCTTTAATAGATGCTGGTACGTTACCTTTAACAATGGCTTGTGCTAAACCTTCAACAATAGCTGTTTTACCTACACCAGCTTCACCAACTAAAATAGGGTTGTTTTTAGTACGTCTACTTAAGACTTCAGCAGTTTCTTGAATTTCTTTATCACGACCAATTACTGGATCTAATAAATCATCACGTGCTTCTTGTGTTAAATTGCGCCCAATTTGTTCCAAATAATTACTTTCATCATTTTGTCCTTGAGTGCTAGATTGTTGAAATGCACGCGCACTTTGCTCAGCAGAATTTCCGCCTTGTTGTTGCTGTTGTCGTAATTGGGCTAATTGTTCGGGAGAAACCTCTTTACCATTGATATAATATTTTTTATTACCATTATTAACAGATTCTTGCATATCTTGGAATATTTTTCTGAAAATTGAATCAAAATCATCATTGAAAAATCCATTACTCATACATATCACCTCTAAGAAATTTTAGAAATACTTAAGACAACAATTAAATCATGAATGCTTCGAATCAATAATAAATGAATTAATTAATTAATTTATTATATGTGTAAAGATAATTCTTTAATGCCAATTGCTAATTAAATTTAAATCCCTACATGTATTATTCCGCTTATAGTATATTGTTAAACATATTAAAAAAATTACTTTTTATAACTGTCTAGATTAAAGAATCAAAATTGTTCATTAATGAAACAAAATTTTTAAACCATCTCTTTTTAAAAGAGTTGGTTTTCATAAACAGTGAAAATGAGATGACGAAACCCCCAATCTACAACCATAGATTGGGGGTTTTTAATACTTTTGTTAATTCAAAATTTATTATCTATCCCAATATCTGACTTTTTTAAATGCTTGAATAATAACTTGAGGTTTATCTGAAATGAAAACACCAGGTGCTTCTAAATTTATTTTAGCGTCAGATAGGCCTTTTGCAACAGCTGAATTAACAACTAGAGGTTTACCATGCTTGTAATTGAGTTCCGCGAAAGCCTCGGCATTTGGATTTATATCAGTGCCATCTGACAATACAATTAAACTATCAAATAATGTTGGATGAGCAGTATTATACGTTTCTGTTATACCAAAGTCTTCTGATATTTTTTTAGGATGTTGCCCCACAAATGCGTAGTTTAATTTGTTTTCGATAAATGTTTCAGCATATGCTTTTAACGTATCCTCACTAATATTTCCGTTTATTACAACTGCTACAGAATGCCCTTGTAATGGTATATCATATTTTTCCATTGTCAATTGACTATCTTTAGCTTCAGATGATACTTCTTCATTTTCAGAAGGTACATCTACACCCACGTTTTTAGCAACACGTTCAGCTAATGTGCGATCTACTTTGTTTAACTGGTTAACAGCATTTTGTTTAACCATAATTGAATCACACATACCTATTTCAAATGAAAACCCATCAACTGTGTGATTAAACTCATCTTGAGTTAGACTATTTAAATAGAGCTTAGCTTGACTGTAATAATCTTTAAAGCTTTCACTACGTTTTTGAATTTTACGTCCTTCTACTTTTTCTTGGTAATGTTCATAACCGCCTTCTTCTTTCGATGTCGTATGAGGCTCGTTATTATTAAGCCCATTTTTATGATAAGCAACTTGACCTTTGTTAACGTTCATTTGATGCATCGCATCTCTTTGGTTATTGTGTACTTGATTTACAGGTCGGTTAATTGGAATTTGATTAAAGTTTGGACCACCTAATCTAGAAATTTGAGTATCAGTATATGAGAATAAACGACCTTGTAATAATGGATCATTAGAGAAATCAATACCAGGCACAATATGTCCTGGGTGGAATGCAGCTTGTTCGGTTTCATCAAAAACGTTGGTTACATTTTGATTAAGTGTCATTTTACCAACTTTTTTAATTGGAACTTGATCTTCTGGCCAGATTTTAGTTGGATCTAAAATGTCGAAATCAAAATCAAATTCTTGTTCTGGTCGAATGATTTGTAAAGCTAATTCCCATTCAGGATAGTCTCCTTTTTCAATAGATTCATAAAGGTCCTTACGATGGAAGTCAATATCTTTACCATGTAATATTTGCGCTTCATCCCATACTAAGCTTTCTAAGCCTTGAAGTGGTTTCCAATGGAATTTTACAAAATATGATTGTCCTTCACTATTTACTAGACGGAATGTATGAATACCGAAACCTTCAATTTGTCTGAAGTTTTTAGGTATACCTCGATCACTCATTGCCCAGACTGTTGTATGCGTAGATTCAGGGTTCTGTGCGAAAAAGTCCCAAAATGTATCATGTGCTGTACCACCTTGAGGCATTTCGTTATGTGGTTCTGGTTTAACTGCATGAATTAAATCTGGAAATTTAATCGCATCTTGGATAAAGAATACTGGAATGTCATTACCTACTAAATCAAAAATACCATCCTCTGTATAAAATTTAGTCGCAAATCCGCGTACATCTCTTACAGTATCAGGAGAACCTTTTGAACCTTGAACAGTGGAAAATCTAACGAATACGGGAGTTGTTTTTTCGGGATGAGTTAAAAAATCTGCTGAAGTGTATTCTGATAAGTCTTCATATACTTGGAATTCGCCATGTGCACCAAAGCCCCGAGCATGTACAATACGTTCTGGAATACGTTCATGGTCAAAGTGCATTATTTTTTCTCTAAAATGAAAATCTTCTAATAAGCTAGGACCACGCTCCCCAACAGTTAACGTATTTTCGTCTTCACTCACTTTTACCCCGTTATTTGTCGTCATCGCTCTGCCATCATTATCTTTTTTTACTTCATTTAATTGCTCTTGCTTTTTATTACTCAATTTTTATTCCTCCTTAGCCTTACGTTTACTTTTTACCACAAATGAGGAAAATAAAAACTAAGTGTAAAGTTTTTAGAAGTATTCTAACCATACACCTGATATGTAATATCAAAAATTATCAATTGAATAATATGATTTTATATTAAGTAAAATACGCAACTGTGCAGCTATCTATGATTGATGTAATGATGTGAACGAAGATCATAAGCATATTGAGCGCCTACTTCTGTCAAAAATACATAATGCATGTGAAAATACTTGAAAACGTAATGTATGAAGAAATATATAAAGAATAAAAGTCATATATGGGCTCCAAATGAATATAACAATATATTAAAGATAAGGACACATACATCTAATGTATGTGTCCTTGATTACTTTTGTAAAATGTCATGTATTAGATTATTTCTGCAATTTATTGACCAATACGTATATGAGTTAAATAACCATCTTTATCAAAGAAAGCTTTGTAAGCCCCGTCATTAGTACTATAAGGTATAAATGTACCACCTTCCTCCGATTCTCCTTCTTCTGTGCTATTATTTGATGCATGCGTTTTTTTAAATTGTGCTTTAGTGACTGTGTGGGATTTAGCATTGAATTCCATTTGGATGGCTTCATCGTTTTCATTAAAATCTATTTTAGAACCATAAGAATCTATAGTATAAGCATGAGTTTGATGAGCTTTTGGATTGGCTTTATAGCCATTGAGCGTAAAATTATCATATTTCATTGCGCGTACAAAATTATAATCTAGGGTAAATGTTGGATCATATGTCGTATATCCTTCATAGTTATACCATGGTTTTTGTGATTGTGAATCTTTTGTACTTTGTGTACTGACGCCGTTCCCACCTTCACCATGACCCCATTTTTGAACTTGTTCTGCTGCTTGTGCATCACTCGTCGTAATGTATGCTGCTGATGATCCTGCAACCAATGTAGATACAACAACTGTTGCTGAAAATATTTTCCCAAATTTACGCATAACCAATCACTCCTTAAATTTTGAACACCTTTGATTAAAGTTGCTTTAAATTCATATTCGGATGTATCAAGCTTTAAACAAGTAACTCAAGTACGATGCGACTACGACAAATGTTAGTAATTATCACTCCTCAAATTTAGCATACGCTATCGGCAAAGTGTATATTTTCACCTTTATCTTACACCAAATCTTTTATATTTCAATTATATGTATAGTTGCTTCACATCGCACAATTGAAAGGATGAATTTATTATCAAGGGAAACTCGACTCTTTTTTCTTGTTCTTTTATTAAAATTTCAATTCAATCATATAATATGAGTTTCGAGACGCTGTGAAAGTCCCTCATTTGCATTGACAATCAATTTATCAAGATAATCCCTTATCATGTTTAATTCTATAAACTGTTTGTCTTGTAATATTAACTTCTTTGGCAATTTTACTAATTGCTCGCCCTTCTTCTAACATTTCCACCACGCGATGATAAATAACACGTTTCTGAGGGTCTTTCGCGTTCGGCGAATAGAGTAAAGGTCGGCCTTTATATATTCCTTTGTCTTTCGCGACTTGAATCCCTTGTGCTTGTCGACGTTTACTTTCATTTCTTTCTTGTTCTGAAACCATTGCTAAAATTTGAAGGATTAAATCTTTCATAAACTTATCCAGTAATGGATTACCAATAACTTCATTCATCATAGGTAAACTTGTAATCATTAACTGAACGTCTTTTTCTTTTAAGTAATTCACAGTTTCAATAATTTCATCATAATTACGTCCTAAACGATCAATTGACTCCACAACGAATCGATCTCCCATTCTTACAAAATTAAGAACTTCTTGAAGTACGGGTCTGTTTTCTATAGATTTCCCAGACTGTTTTTCTGTAAATATTTTTTCAGCACCAAACGTTTTTAAATTTTCCAACTGTCTTTCTAAATTTTGATCTATCGAAGATACTCTCGCATAACCTATAATCATTTATTTTCACTCCATAATTAATATACACCCTAATCATACGTTTTAGTTGCGATAATTTCAACAACTTACTTTGTATGATTAGGGTGTACCTTAAAAATACATAAACACAATTTCTCAATTAATTATCTCATTTTAATTGCTCTATGAGAATTATATTACCTGATAAATTAGACAATTTTAATATTAAAAAATCCTTATTTTATATAAAGGAAATATTACATAAAATAATTATTAATATAGAAAACAGGGGCTATTTATTAAAATCTATAACAATTTTACCAAACGCGCCTTCCATTTGATGTTCATATGCTTCTTTTGCTTGGTCAAATGAATAAACCGTATCAATTACAGGATCTATATTTATTTGATCTAAAGCTTTATTGAAATCTTCAAATGCTCTATGGTGTCCTAGATTGATACCTTGGATTCTTGCTTGTTTAGCAAGTAATGCGAATAAATTAACATTTGCTTCCATATTTTCAAGAAATCCAATAACATATATATGCCCTTGAAAAGCTAAAGCATCTATAGATTTAGCAATACTTGACCCACCGACCACTTCTACAATATGTTCTACACCTTTACCATTTGTTAATTTTTGCACTTCTTTTTCCCAATCAGGGTGCGTTTTGTAGTTGATTACTTTAGAAGCGCCAAGTTCTTTGGCTTTTTCTAATTTTTCGTCACTGCTACTTGTTGCAATAACTTCTGCTCCTAATGCTGATGCTATTTGAATTGCAAATATAGAAACGCCACCTGTGCCTTGCACAAGAACTTTATCACCTGCTTTAATATTTCCATACTCAACTAATGAGAACCAATTCACAAATGCTGCTACTGGCAAAGTTGACGATTGATTATCTGTAAGTGTTTCAGGAGAGAATACAGCTGCATTTGCATTCAATACCATGTATTCTGAAAGTCCACCATCTACTGTAGCACCTAAGGCATGTGATTGTTCATCGCTTTTAGGTTTTCCATCTAGCCATTTGGTAAACATATGTGAGGTAACACGGTCACCTTTTTTAAATTTGGTAACTTTTGAGCCGATTTCTACAACTATTCCTGAAGCATCTGAAACAGGAATAAACGGAAATTTTAATAATTCAGGCGTATATATACCTTCGACAATTGCAGTATCTCGATAATTAAGTGATACAGAGTTAACTTTAATTAAAATTTGATCTTCTGTAATTTCGGGTTTCTCTAGTTCAACTTGTTTAAGGTTATCTAAACCAAAATTTTCTAATTGCCATGCTTTCACTATTAAAACTCCTTTTTATTAGTATTATGGAAAAATTTACAAAACACTCAAATCATCATATCGTTAAACGACGATATATAAGTATGAAAAAAAGAACTAAATTATAGTTCTTTTTTCAATTATTTTACGTATATTTTTAATGACTTGTTCATTCCTCTTTTGAACAATACCCTGAAGCCATAAGTTTTACGCACTATTTTTAAAATCGAAATCAATTAAACAAAAGTATGTGGTTCATTGCAAGTTTTTTAATTGATTAATCGTTTGCGATTGATTATTCTTTAATGAGAATAGGAGTGATTAAA
>ERZ1023420.410-NODE-410-length-10935-cov-32.937316_pt1 | contig 10935 bp, 6 predicted proteins | sample MGYA00380512_ERZ1023420 | MGnify/ENA primary metagenome ERZ1023420 (study PRJEB33173, sample SAMEA4830390) | metagenome | study: EMG produced TPA metagenomics assembly of the PRJEB25223 data set... | reverse complement strand
CTATTTTTAAGCTATAGCAAGTTTGTAAGGATATATTGATTTCATTCTAAATCGATACTAAGCTATTATCTAATGAATCAATTTATACTATGCGATGGATAGAATAGTGAACAAATAAAAAGGATTGGAGGTAATTAGAAACGTCCAATCCTTTTTGAGATTTAGCTAAATAGTTTATGCTAATTCTTTTTTGTAAGGGCCTTTCGAATGAAATCTGCTGGTATAATCAATACAGCAATAAGAAGAGCAACGATATAGTGATGAATATCCATTGGAACAGTACTAAATACTTTTCCACCGAATTGGATAATCAAGGTTTGAACAACAGCGATAGAAATCATTACAATTGAGAATTTCTTGTTTTCGCTGATATGTTCAAACACATTGAATCCATTACTACGTGTATTAAGCGAGTTGAAAATGACAGCATAGATAAATACAGTAAATGTAAATGTTGTTACCATTTCAAAGTTTTCAGTTCCATTTGTGATAAAGTCTTGGATGCCACCAACATTTTTGAGAATTGCCAAACATACGACAGTAATGAAGACACTAGCTACACCGATAGCAGACTTCATATAGCCAGTAAGAATATTTGCTTTCTTAGCAACTGGTTTTTCGTTCATATAACGATCTAGCGTAGGCTCTTCACCAAAGGCAAGGGCAGCAAGTGTATCCATGATAAGGTTAATCCAGAGAATTTGGATAATTGTAAATGGCTCTTTGAGACCTAAAAGTGGTGAGAGAAGTGACATGGCAATAGTCGTCACGTTAACGGTTAACTGGAAGATAATAAATTTACTTACTGATTTACTCATGGTGCGTCCATAGAGGACAGCTTTTTCAATCGAAGTCAATGAATTATTCAAGATAACGATATCTGAGGCTTCTCGTGCGACTTCAGTACCGTCACCCATTGAGAAGCCGACATCAGCTGATTTGAGGGCAGGTGAGTCGTTAACTCCATCTCCTGTCATACCAGCGACCATATCAAGGTCCTGAGCAGCTTCAATAAGGCGTTTTTTATCCATTGGAAGAGCACGGCTAACAACCTTCAAGAAAGGTAATTTTTGCTTAAGTTCTTGATCTGAAAGGGCAGTGAGTTCATCATGAGTTAGAACAAGGTCATTTTCTCTAGTAACGATGCCAGCCTCTTTAGCAATGGCAACGGCAGTTTCCTTACGGTCACCAGTTACCATAACGACTTGAACACCTGCACGGTTCATGGTCTCAACAGTTTGTTTAATTGAAGAACGGACATTATCACGGATACATACGATACCAATCAAGACTTTATCATTACCATTTGTATTAAGGATAGCAAGCAAACGCATTGAACGGTTCGCTTGTTCCAAAGATAATTCTTGGAAACGAGTTTTGATATCATCTGTAAAGTTTTGCTTATGTCCATCTTTATCAAGATAGTAGTAGCAGTCATTTAGGATAAATTCTGGAGCACCCTTGATGTAGGTTTTTCCGTCATTAGTCGTCACACTTGCAAATTTTGTAGCAGAGTTGAATTGTTGCTTTTCAGTAATTGAGTTGGTATCAAAATCAAGGTTATCACGTCCAATAAGGAAGTCAAGAAGTGCTCGGTCAGTAGCATTACTTCCAACAGCATTGCCATCTGCTATCATAGCATCGTTATTAAGACCGATACCATTAATCATTTCAGCTTTGAGGCTATCTGTCATTGTGTCAAAATCTGGGGCGTCAGTTTCACCAGTTGCTGCATAGAGTGTTCCATCAGCAAGGAAAAAGTCAACTACAGATAGTTTACCTTCAGTGATAGTACCAGTCTTATCACTGAAGAGGATATTCATGTATCCAGCTGTTTCAATGGTATCAGGATGGCGAACCAGGATATTTTGAGCCAAAAGTCGACCTGAGTTCATAGAAGAAACAAGGGCCAACATCATTGGAAGACCTTCTGGAACAGCCATGATGATGATAGTAACCGCAAAGAGAATTGTTTCAATGATAAGAAGGAAAATTGAACCACCATTGAGGTTATTAGCCTTATTGAGGGCAATAAAGCCTAATACAAGGTTGATAACGGAATAGGCACCACCGGCACTATAACCAAGGACACCTATGTTTCCAGCAAGTTGATTAAGCTTTTCTTTAGAAGGAGAATCTTTACTGTCTTCTTGAAGAGAGGTATTAATACTTCCTAAGACTGTATTGTCACCAATTTGTGTAGCCTCCATAACAGCTTCACCAGAAGTCACAACAGTTCCACGGAAGACTTTGAGCTCTGTAAAGAGGTCTGAAGAATCTGGTTCTTCTTGATCACCAAGAGGAAGTTTTTTAGCATCCTCGCTCTCACCATTAAGGACAGCTTGGTTTACTTTTAACTCACCTTCCAGGATGATACCGTCCACTGGAACCTTGTCCCCTGATTGAAGGAGGATTTGATCTCCTTTTACAATATTATCCACGAGAACCTCTTTAAGTTTACCATCACGATAAACCTTAGCATTAGTTTTTGAAGCCTCTTCCTGAAGGGTATTGAATTTTTGCTCGTTACGGTATTGTGAAATGGCTGAAAATCCTGTAGACATCAAAATGGCGAAAATTAGTGAGATAGCCTCATACCAATTAGCTTCACCAATAGCAGGGAAAATCATTCCAACAAAGTTGAAGATAATTTTTAATCCTAAGGCAGCCAAGAGGATAAGAATCCATTGATCTTGGAAGGCTTCGATAAAGATTGAGAGAAGCGAGTTAGCTTCTTTGCTAGAGAGTCTATTATTGCCATGGGTGTTTTTACTTGCTTGAACTTCAGCAGAAGTCAAGCCTTTAAAATTTTTCATTTAAGGTTTTTGTCCTTTCTAAAACTGTTCCTAAGTTTTAAGTTTCAGGATTGCGTTACTTGTCATTAAGGAAATCATAGCTTTAATGACTGCTACCTAGTATTATACTGCATTTAAACTGAAATGGTTAATTATTCAATAGAAGAAATAGTAATAAAACTTAATCAATAGCAGTGACGGAATGGCAGAAAACACAAAGTGGTCCTTTAAAGCTCAGGTTAGTCCCTAATAATTAATTCATACAATCCTCTCACAGCATTACAGGCATAGATAGCTTGAGCTTGTTTTAGGTCGTCTAATGTCAAGATTTTTTCTTTAACCTCTTTTTGAGCTATCAGGTGCTGTCTGTAAATCCCATTTAGGATACCAAGTTGCACAGGAGGTGTGTAAAGTTGGTTATTAATTTTGACAACGAGGTTACCAATAGAGGTTTCTAGGAGTTGCTCCTCATGGTTATAGTAGATTTGCTCATGAGGTCCGATACTAAGGTGAGGTCGGTAACTTGTTTTAAAGAAGGTATAGGGGCTATCCAAAGAATGCAATTGCTCCACTAATCTTGCTTGGCAAAAACAATCGGACAAGTCTATTAGTGGAGAATGGTCAAACTTTAGTTCACCGTCTTTTGAAAGAGAGAATTTAAGACGATAGTCTGTGTCAACATCAAACGACTGACACAGGGATTCTACTTGATAGTGAGCTTCTTCCTTCTTAAAAGGAAAATCAAAGTAGCGGCTGGCCTCTTGCAAACGATTAAGGTGCTCCTCTAAAAAGACTAGTCTTCCTTGATGGACTAGACCAGTTGAAATGAGATCAAATTTAGGATTCTGACGATATAAAACAGCTGCTTTTTGCTTGGTTTCTTCATATTCATCTGCCCAATTGCTATCCCAGGTAATGCCTCCCCCGACACCATAGATAGCTTTTGTTCTCTGCATTTGAAGGGTTCGGATTGCAACATTAAAAATCGTCGGTCCCTGAGGTGGTAAAATACCGATAGCCCCACAATAAACACCACGCGCCTGTTTTTCTACCGCTGAGATAATAGACATAGTAGCTATTTTGGGTGCTCCAGTGATTGATCCACAAGGGAAAAGTGCTTGAAAGACATCACTTAGATTATTATTTTCTAAGAGCTGTGTTTCAATCGTAGAAGTCATTTGCCAAACTGTAGAGTATTGTTCAACATGACAAAGGCTTTTGACCTTTTCACTACCTATTTTTGAGATACGGTTCATATCATTGCGTAGGAGATCAACAATCATCATATTTTCTGAACGATTTTTTTGATCATGCGCAAGCCACTGAGCCTGTTTGAGGTCAGTTGCAGTTGTTAAACCGCGATTGGTTGTGCCTTTCATAGGACGTGTGGTCAGTGTATCGCCCTCTTTCTTAAAGAAAAGCTCTGGACTTATAGAAATAATAGAAAGGTCATCATGTTGAATAAAGGCGTTGTAGTGAGCATTCTGCTCGACAACAAGCCGGTTATAGATGGCAAAAGGGTCTGCAGTTAGGTCTTGTTGCAATTGAACAGTATAGTTGACCTGGTAGGTATCTCCTTGTCGGATATGATGATGTATTTTCTGGATAGCCTCCTTATATTCAGAAGCTGAAGTTAGCTCCTTCCATGAATCCGGTAGAGAAACTGGCTCATACGATAATGGAAGAGGTTCCGTTTGAACGGTTTCATGAATGGTGAAATAGAGGAGATATTCAGACATTAAGGGTCCATTCAAAACCTCAAACTTAGGTTCAAAGGCCGCAGACGCTTCGTAGGAAAGGTAGCCCACTGCATAATAGCCTTCTTTTTGATAGGCCTCTACTTGGGCTAGAAGTGGTTTAACTTCATTAATATCTTTGGTTTTTAATTCTTTGAGAGGATTTTTAAAGACTTGTCTCAGCCCAAAATCTTTAAAATCAATAACAGTTTTCTTATGCATAGTTAGAGTATAACATAAGAAGTTTGTCTCTGGTTATTTTTCATGTTTTAAATCTTATTCTCAAAATTTTAACCAAAAATGAACTTTTCAGATAGTTTTACATATGTTATAATGAAAGGAGTAAAAGAAGATTTTAGAGGGAATTATGACTGAAAAAAATAACTTTGAGAAAGGTAGCAGCAACCTTTCAAATAAAAAAACAAAAAAAGGCAATTCTTGGAAACACCAGATGTATGAACTTGAAATTGCCATTGCCAAAGAGTCTAATAACAAAAAGAGAGATGAACTGATTAAAATTCATAATGGCTATATGAATGAATATGACAGTTTAAAGAAACAAATCATTTGGTTAGCTGTTTTGGGAATTTGTTTCCTACTTGTACTAGCAGTTTTTGGTTATTTTATTTGGAATAGTTATAATAGTGAAAATATGTCTTATACATCATCTTGGATTCAAGAGAGAGTGATAGAATCTATTAGGAGTTAGTCATTATAGGTCTGGCTTTCTCTATTAATACAGCAATAAGGAGAAAGGTAAGGCTTAAGCTATCAGGTACAGCAACAAGAATCTCTAGACAAATGTCTAGGGATTTTTTTGCTACCATACCTATAGTTATTAGCTATAATAATATCTAAGCAAAAGGAGATAACAGACAGGATAAATCCCTTAGTTTATGGGTTATAGCTAAAAACTATATATAGAGAAAACTAATACCAATTATACAGAAAGCTATTTCTTTGGTAAGATTAATGCAACAACAAAGAGGAGGACACAAGATGTCAACTACTATCATTGGTTTCCCACGTTTGGGTGAATTCCGCGAATTAAAATTTACAACAGAAAAATACTTTAGAAAAGAAATCACAGCAGATGAGCTTTTGGCAGCAGCTAAAGACTTGCGTGCTAAGCATTGGAATATTGTCAAAGAAAAAGGTATTACTGAGATTCCTTCAAATGACTTTTCTCACTATGATAATTTCCTTGATGCGGCTTTCTTATTCAACGTTGTGCCTGCATCTGTTCAAAACTTGGATTTGACAGAATTGGAACAATATTTTGCTTTGGCGCGTGGTTACCAAGGTGAAAAAGGGGATGTACGTGCCCTTCCGATGAAAAAATGGTTCAATACTAACTACCATTACATCGTTCCAAAATTTGAAAAAACAACAGAAGTTAAACTTGCTGGTCACAAGATTTTTGATGAGTACCAAGAAGCAAAAGAATTGGGTATCAACACTCGTCCAGTTGTTGTTGGACCATTCACTTTCCTTCAATTATCTGACTTTGAAGATGGTGTAAAAGCTGAAGACTTCGTTGATAGTTTTGTAGCTGCCTACCAAGAAGTTTTTGCTAAATTGATTGAACTTGGTGCGACTCGTATCCAACTTGATGAACCAGCACTTGTTAAAGATCTGACAGCTGATGAAAAAGCACTCTTCTTGAATCTTTACAATAAACTCTTGGCTGACAAGAAAGGCCTTGAAGTCTTGATTCAAACATACTTTGGTGATGTTCGTGATGTCTACAATGATCTCGTGAACTTGCCAGTTGACGGTATTGGTCTTGACTTTGTCGAAGGTAAGAAGACACTTGAACTTGTTAAAGGTGGTTTCCCAGCTGACAAGACTCTCTATGCTGGTATTGTTAATGGTAAAAATATCTGGCGTAATAACTATGAAAAGAGCTTGGCTGTTCTCGAACAGATTCCAGCTGAAAATGTTGTCTTGACAACTTCATGTTCTCTTCTTCATGTGCCATTTACAACTGCTAATGAAGACTTCGAACCGGCTATTTTGAATCACTTTGCTTTTGCCGTTGAAAAATTGGATGAACTTCGTGATTTGGATGCTATCCGCAATGGTCAAGGTGCTGAAGCACTCGCTGCTAACAAAGAGCTCTTTGCTACTGAACGTGTTGGTGAAAACGCTGAACTTCGTGCTCGTATTGCAGGCTTGACAGAAGCAGATTACACACGTTTGCCAGCTTTTGCAGAACGTGAAGCTATTCAAAAAGATGCTTTCAAACTTCCATTGCTTCCAACAACAACTATCGGTTCATTCCCTCAAACTAAGGAAGTGCGTTCTAAACGTTTGGCTTTCCGTAAGCATGAATTGTCACAAGAAGATTACGATGCTTTCCTTGCACAAGAAATCGATGAATGGATTAAGTGGCAAGAAGAAGTTGGATTTGATGTTCTTGTCCATGGTGAATTTGAACGTAACGATATGGTTGAGTACTTCGGTCAAAACTTGTCTGGTTACCTCTTCTCTAAAAATGGTTGGGTGCAATCATATGGTATGCGTGGGGTTAAACCACCAATCATCTGGGGTGATGTCACTCGTCTTAACCCAATCACTGTGAAATGGTCTAGCTATGCACAAAGCCGTACAGACAAGCCTGTTAAGGGTATGTTGACTGGACCTGTTACTATCCTTAACTGGTCATTCCCACGTGAAGACATCTCTATCAAGGATTCTACTCTTCAAATCGCCCTTGCTATTAAAGATGAAGTTCTTGACCTTGAAGCAGCAGGCGTTAAAATCATCCAAATCGATGAAGCTGCACTTCGTGAAAAATTGCCACTCCGTCGTAGTGACTGGTATGAAGACTACCTTGACTGGGCGATTCCAGCCTTCCGTTTGGTACACTCAACAGTAGCACCAGACACACAAATCCACACTCACATGTGTTATTCAGAATTTACAGATATTATCCCAGCTATCGATAACTTAGATGCAGATGTTATCTCATTTGAAGCTAGCCGTTCAAACCTTGAAATCTTGGACGAGCTTAAAGCGAAAAACTTCCAAACAGAAGTTGGACCTGGGGTTTACGATATCCACTCACCACGTGTCCCTAAAGACGGTGAAATTGATCACACAATTGAAGCAATCTTGGCTAAAGTTCCAAGTAGCAAAGTATGGATCAATCCAGACTGTGGTTTGAAAACTCGTGGTATCAAAGAAACTAAAGAAAGTTTGATTAAGCTCGTAGCAGCCGCAAAAGCAGCTCGTGAAAACTTGTAATTAACATTATAATACTTTGAAGACCTTCTTACTGAGTGTAGAGGGTCTTCAATAGGTAATGATTCCTAAAGATTTTTGCAAGTAGGCTAGCTAAAATTGTTTCTATGTGGTTCTGAGATGACTAAACACTAAAATTTGCTTTTGTCTCAACAAAAATCTAAAAAGAAGAAGGTAAAATATATGACAAGCCAAACACCATCACTCTCTTTTGAAGTCTTTCCGCCTAATCCAGCTGTAGGTAATGAAAAAATTTTGCTTGCCCTTGAGGATATGAAAGGACTGTCACCCCATTTTATTAGTGTCACAGCTAGTAATAACAAATATAATATCAAAGAGACAACGGTTCCTTTGGCAGACCATATTCAAAATGATCTAGCTATCCCGACAATTGCCCATCTTCCAGCTATTTATTTGACAAAAGAAAAGGTTGCGGACACACTTCGTGAATTAGATGCTGTCGGTGTGCATCGTATTTTGGCCCTTCGTGGTGATATTATCCCAGAGGTTGAACCTCTTAAAGATTTCACATATGCTACTGATTTGATTGAGTTTATCAAGGAAAAGGCTCCTCAATTTGATATTGTTGGTGCTTGTTATCCTGAAGGTCATCCTGATTCACCAAATCAAATCTCCGATATTCAAAATCTTAAGAAAAAAGTTGATTCCGGTTGCTCTAGTCTTGTGACTCAACTCTTCTTTGATAATGAACGCTTCTACGATTTCCAAGATAAATGTACTCTTGCTGGTATTGATGTGCCTATCCATGCTGGTATTATGCCTATTTTGAATCGTAATCAAGCCTTACGCCTACTTAAGACCTGTGAAAATATCCACTTGCCACGTAAATTCCGTGCTATTTTGGATAAGTATGAGCATGATCCTGAATCTCTTAGAGCTGCCGGTTTAGCATATGCTGTTGACCAAATCGTGGATTTGGTTACACAAGACGTTGCAGGAGTTCACCTGTATACGATGAATAATGCAGCGACAGCTAGACATATTTACAATGCGACACATGCTTTATTTAAGAGTCATTCAAATTCTGAAAAGTAATAAAACGATTTTAAAACCACTTATAGATCATCTATAAGTGGTTTCTTTGTCTTTTAAAAGGTATTGGCATAAAGATGTTCTGATTTCCCTCAAACTTTAAACAGACATAAAGGAAATCATAAAAAGGTTAGACAGAATCAATGTTCCATCTAACCCTTGAAAGCTTGTATAGTCTGAGAGACTATTCAATAAAATCTTGTGTTATTTGATGTCTAAACAGTTAAATCTTATTACCCTACGAAAGCGTTAATTTCTGCTTCAATATTGGCAATCTTTTGTTTAGCATCTGCTTCAGATTCTCCAACTGTTGCAATGTAGAATTTGATTTTTGGTTCTGTACCTGAAGGACGAACGGCAAACCATGAATCATCAGCCAAGAAGTATTTCAATACATTACTTGGAGGAGTTGTCAATTTTTCTACGCCGGCAGCAGTAGTAGCTGTTTGTTCCAAGAAGTCTTCTGTCTTAGCAATATCAGTGTTGTTGAATTGTTTAGGAGCATTGCCACGGAATTTGTCCATGATTTTTTTGATTTCTGCAGCACCATCGACACCTGAGAGAGTAACAGAAATAGTCTTTTCTGCGAAGTAGCCGTATTCTTTGTAGATTTCTTCAATACCATCAGCCAATGTCATGCCACGTGAACGGTAGTAGGCTGCGATTTCGGCAACGATAAGAACAGCTTGGATAGCGTCTTTATCACGTACAAATGGTTTGATGAGGTAACCGAAGCTTTCTTCAAAACCAAGCATGTAAGTGTAATTGTGTTGTGTTTCAAATTCATGAATCTTTTCACCGATAAATTTGAATCCAGTCAAGACGTTAAACATAGTAGCGCCGTAGCTTTCCGCAATCTTAGTTACCAACTCAGTTGATACGATTGATTTACAAAGAGCTGCATTAGCTGGAAGGGTACCAGCTGTTTTGTGAGCTTCGAGGATATATTTGGCGATGATAGCACCAATTTGGTTACCTGAAAGGTTGAGGTAAGAACCATCTGGTTGGCGAATTTCAACACCAAGACGGTCTGCATCAGGGTCAGTTGCAACCAATACGTCGGCATCTACTTTACGACCGAGTTCTTCAGCAAGAGCAAAGGCTTCTTGGTTTTCTGGGTTTGGTGATTTGACAGTAGAGAAGTCAGCATCTGGAACAGCTTGAGCTTCAACGACTTGAACAGCATCAAATCCAGCTTGAGCAAGTGCACGACGTGCCAACATTTCACCTGTACCGTGAAGTGGTGTGTAGACAATCTTCATGTCACGACCGTATTCATTAATCAAGTCTTGGTTGATGTTGACATCTTTAACTTCTTTCAAGTATTCAGCATCAACATTTTCACCGATGACTTCAATGAGTCCACTAGCCTTGCTTTCTTCTAAATCAGCCAATTTCACTGTGAAAGGATTTTCGATAGCACGGATGTAGTCTGTCAATGCATCTGCATCTGCTGGTGGCATTTGTCCACCATCTTCTCCGTAAACCTTGTAACCATTAAATGGTGCAGGGTTGTGGCTAGCTGTTACCATGATACCAGCAAATGTGTGAAGATGACGTACTGCAAATGACAACTCAGGTGTTGGACGAAGACTTTCAAATACATAAGATTTGATACCGTGCGCTGCCAAAACTTGTGCAGATTCAAATGCAAATTCTGGAGAGAAGTGACGGCTGTCATAGGCAATAGCAACCCCACGTTTTTTAGCTTCCTCACCTTTTGAGTCGATTAATTGCGCCAAACCTTCAGTCGCTTGACGGACCACATAAATGTTGATACGGTTTGTACCAGCACCAATCAAACCACGCATACCAGCTGTACCGAATTCAAGGTTGGTATAGAAGGCATCTTCTTTGGTTTTTTCATCCATTGCGACCAACTCGTCACGAAGGTAAGTTGGTAATTCAGCAAAATCGAGCCATTTTTTATAATTTTCAGTGTAAGACATAGCATTCTCCTTTATATTTTTAACCGCTTACATTATAACAAATTTTTTCAGAAAATTCTAGCGATAATTGTAAATCTTTTTAAAAAGAAAATGGTATCTGAAATGTAAATGAAAATAAAAGAGCCAAGACATATCAGTCTTGACCCAACTAATTAT
>ERZ1023420.406-NODE-406-length-11036-cov-15.307167_pt1 | contig 11036 bp, 7 predicted proteins | sample MGYA00380512_ERZ1023420 | MGnify/ENA primary metagenome ERZ1023420 (study PRJEB33173, sample SAMEA4830390) | metagenome | study: EMG produced TPA metagenomics assembly of the PRJEB25223 data set... | reverse complement strand
TTGCTAACGGTAAGATGAAAGTCAAACTCAACATTCCAATTTCCTTGCCAACCAGTTGGTAATTTACAACCATTTGTTCAAAAATGAAATCCAAGACCAAGTCCAAGCTGACTTGGTTTTTTTGCATGCGCAAAGTTGTTAAAGGGAGTAGTACTTGTATTCTCCCTAGGTTTTGTTATGAAATGGATAAAGTTTTTTAGTTAAAAATGAAATTGATTTGGCTTTTTAAAACATAGATTATAGCGTTTACAAATACAGTTGTAATTTTTCAGATATTATTGTAAAATTTTAGAAAAAAGCATAAGGAGAATACTAAATGAGTGATTTAGTTTTAGGACTTGATATCGGTATAGGTTCTGTTGGTGTAGGTATCCTTAATAAAGTTACAGGAGAAATTATCCATAAAAATTCTCGCATTTTTCCAGCTGCTCAAGCTGAGAATAACCTTGAACGTAGAACGAATCGTCAAGGAAGACGATTGACACGACGTAAAAAACATCGTAGAGTTCGTTTAAATCATTTATTTGAGGAGAGGGGCTTAATCACAGATTTCACCAAGGTCTCAATTAACCTTAACCCATATCAATTACGAGTTAAGGGTTTGACTGCTGAATTGTCAAATGAAGAATTGTTCATTGCTCTTAAAAATATGGTGAAACACCGTGGGATTAGTTATCTTGATGATGCCAGTGATGACGGAAATTCATCAGTAGGAGACTATGCACAAATTGTTAAGGAAAACAGTAAACAATTAGAGACGAAAACGCCGGGTCAGATTCAATTAGAACGCTACCAAAAATATGGTCAATTACGTGGTGATTTTACTATTGAGGAAGATGGAAAAAAACATCGCTTAATTAATGTCTTTCCAACATCAGCTTATAGTGCAGAAGCACTGAGAATACTGCAGACTCAGCAAGAATTTAATCCACAGATTACAGATGAATTTATTAATAGCTATCTCGAAATATTAACTGGAAAACGTAAATATTATCACGGACCTGGAAATGAAAAGTCACGGACTGATTATGGAAAGTATACTACTAAGAAAGATGCTCAAGGTGAGTACATAACCTTAAATAATATTTTTGGAATCCTAATTGGGAAATGTACATTTTATCCGGAAGAGTTTAGAGCAGCAAAGTCATCTTACACGGCTCAAGAATTTAATTTACTAAATGATTTGAACAATCTAACCGTTCCAACAGAAACCAAGAAGTTGAGTGAAGAACAGAAACATCAAATCATTACCTATGTCAAAAATGAAAAGGCGATGGGTCCAGCGAAACTCTTTAAATATATCGCTAAGCTACTTTCTTGCGATGTTGCGGATATCAAAGGATACCGTATCGATAAATCAGATAAAGCTGAAATTCATACTTTTGAAGCCTATCGAAAAATGAAGACGCTTGAAACCATTGATGTTGAGCAAATGGAGAGAGAAAAACTTGATAAGTTAGCCTATGTCTTAACATTAAATACTGAGAGGGAAGGTATCCAAGAAGCCTTAGAGCATGAATTTGCTGATGGTACTTTTAGTCAGGAACAAGTTGACAAATTGGTGCAATTCCGCAAAGCAAATAGTTCCATTTTTGGAAAAGGATGGCATAGTTTTTCTGTCAAACTGATGATGGAGTTAATTCCAGAATTGTATGCGACGTCAGAAGAGCAAATGACTATCCTGACACGACTTGGAAAACAAAAAACGGCTTCGTCATCAAATAAAACAAAATACATTGATGAGAAACTACTAACTGAAGAAATCTATAATCCTGTTGTTGCTAAGTCTGTTCGCCAAGCTATAAAAATCGTAAATGCAGCAATCAAAGAGTATGGTGATTTTGACAATATTGTCATCGAAATGGCCCGAGAAACGAATGAAGATGATGAAAAGAAAGCTATTCAAAAGATTCAAAAAGCCAACAAAGATGAAAAAGATGCAGCAATGCTTAAAGCTGCTAACCAATATAATGGAAAGGCTGAATTACCACATAGCGTTTTCCACGGACATAAGCAATTAGCGACTAAAATCCGCCTTTGGCACCAGCAAGGAGAACGTTGCCTTTATACTGGTAAGACGATTTCAATCCATGATTTGATCAATAATCCCAATCAGTTTGAAATAGATCATATTTTACCTCTTTCTATCACCTTTGATGATAGCCTTGCCAATAAGGTTTTAGTTTATGCAACTGCTAACCAAGAAAAAGGCCAACGAACACCTTATCAGGCTTTAGATAGTATGGATGACGCATGGTCTTTCCGTGAACTAAAAGCTTTTGTACGTGAGTCAAAAGCACTATCAAACAAGAAAAAAGAATACCTTCTTACGGAAGAGGATATTTCAAAATTTGATGTTCGAAAGAAATTTATTGAACGAAACCTTGTGGATACAAGATACGCTTCAAGAGTTGTTCTCAATGCCCTTCAAGAACACTTTAGAGCTCACAAGATTGATACAAAAGTTTCCGTTGTTCGTGGTCAATTCACATCTCAATTGAGACGCCATTGGGGAATTGATAAGACTCGTGATACTTATCACCACCATGCCGTAGATGCACTAATTATTGCTGCTTCAAGTCAGTTGAATTTGTGGAAAAAACAAAAGAATACCCTTGTAAGTTATTCAGAAGACCAACTACTTGATATTGAAACAGGTGAACTTATTAGTGACGATGAGTACAAGGAATCTGTATTCAAAGCCCCTTATCAACATTTTGTTGATACATTGAAGAGTAAAGAATTTGAAGACAGTATCTTATTCTCATATCAAGTGGATTCTAAGTTTAATCGTAAAATATCAGATGCCACCCTTTATGCGACAAGACAGGCTAAAGTAGGAAAAGATAAGAAGTATGAAACCTATGTCTTAGGAAAAATCAAAGATATCTATACCCAAGCTGGTTATGATGCCTTTATGAAGATTTATAAGAAGGATAAGTCAAAATTCCTCATGTATCGTCACGACCCACAAACCTTTGAGAAAGTTATCGAACCAATTTTAGAGAACTATCCTAATAAGGAAATGAATGAAAAAGGGAAAGAAGTACCATGTAATCCTTTTCTAAAATATAAGGAAGAAACTGGCGACTATATTCGTAAATATAGTAAAAAAGGAAACGGTCCTGAAATCAAGAGTCTTAAATACTATGATAGTAAGCTAGGCAATCATATTGATATTACCCCAAAGGATAGTAACAATAAGGTTGTCTTACAGTCAGTTTCTCCATGGAGAGCGGATGTCTATTTCAATAAGACTACTGGAAAATACGAAATCCTTGGATTGAAATATGCTGATCTACAATTTGAGAAAGGGACAGGAACATATAAGATTTCTCAGGAAAAATACAATGACATTAAGAAAAAAGAGGGTGTAGATTCTGATTCAGAATTCAAGTTTACACTTTATAAAAACGACTTGTTGCTCATCAAAGACACAGAAACAAAAGAACAAAAGATTTTCCGTTTTCTTTCTCGTTCAATGCCAAATAAAAAGCATTATGTAGAGTTAAAACCATATGACAAACAAAAATTTGAAGGAGGTGAGGCATTAATTAAAGTATTGGGTAACGTTGCTAATGGTGGTCAATGTGTTAAAGGGCTAGGAAAATCAAATATTTCTATTTACAAGGTAAGAACAGATGTCCTAGGAAATAAGCATATCATCAAAAATGAGGGTGATAAGCCTAAGCTAGATTTTTAATATTAATTGTTAAAAAGTGTTGCAATTATAGTTATCATATACTATAATAATCGTGTAAGGGATGCCTTACACAGTTACTTAAATCTTGCAGAAGCTACAAAGATAAGGCTTCATGCCGAAATCAACACCCTGTCATTTTATGGCAGGGTGTTTTCGTTATTTAAAAAGGAGAAGAAATGACTTGGAGAGTGGTACATGTTAGTCAAAGTGAGAAGATGCGCTTAAAGCTTGATAACTTGTTAGTGCAAAAGATGGGACAAGAGTTTACGGTGCCACTTAGTGATATTTCGATAATAGTTGCTGAAGGTGGGGATACAGTTGTTACCCTTCGTCTATTAAGTGCCCTAAGTAAATATAATATTGCCTTAGTCGTTTGTGACAACGAACATTTACCAACAGGGATTTACCACTCTCAAAATGGGCACTTTAGAGCTTACAAGCGCTTGAAAGAACAGATGGATTGGACTCAGAAACAGAAGGATAAGGCATGGCAGATTGTAACTTATTATAAAATCAATAACCAAGAGGATGTCCTAGCCATGTTTGAAAAAAGTCTGGATAACATTAGATTACTTTCAGACTATAAAGAGCAGATAGAACCCGGTGATAGAACCAATAGAGAGGGACATGCTGCCAAGGTCTACTTTAATGAACTCTTTGGTAAACAATTTGTCAGAGTAACCCAGCAAGAAGCCGATGTCATCAATGCTGGCTTAAACTATGGCTATGCTATCATGAGGGCTCAGATGGCTAGGATAGTAGCGGGTTATGGTTTAAATGGTCTACTAGGAATCTTCCATAAAAATGAATACAATCAGTTTAATTTGGTTGATGACTTGATGGAGCCATTTAGACAGATTGTAGATGTTTGGGTTTATGATAATCTACGAGATCAAGAATTCCTTAAGTATGAGTATAGGTTGGGATTGACAGACTTACTCAATGCTAAAATCAAATATGGCAAAGAGACTTGCTCAGTGACAGTTGCTATGGATAAATATGTCAAAGGCTTTATCAAATATATTTCGGAAAAAGATAGTAGTAAATTCCACTGCCCAGTGGTATCAAGTTTAGAGTGGAGAAAATAAGATGAGGTATGAAGCATTGAGATTATTATGTTTTTTTGATTTGCCAATGGAATCCAAGGATGAAAAAAGAATCTATCGTAATTTTCGTAAAGAATTAATTTCAAATGGATTTGAAATGTTACAATTTTCGGTCTACTATCGCACTTGCCCTAATAGAAGCTTTGCAAATAAATTTTATAAGAAGCTAAAAATGAGCAAACTACCTGCTGGAAATGTGAGACTTTTGGCAGTTACAGAAAAGCAATTTTCAGAGATGACATTAATCATAGGTGGAAAAACTAAGCAAGAAGAAATTGTCAGTGATAATAAGTTGGTGGTCATATGAAATTTTTTGTACAACATCCTTACAAAGAACGTATTGAATTGAATATTGGAGCAATCACACAAATTGTTGGTCAGAATAAAGAACTCAAATATTATATTTGGCAGATTTTAAGCTGGTATTTTGGTGGAAAAAAATACTCAAGTGAGGACTTAAGCATTTTTGATTATGAGGAGCCTACCATACTTGATGAGGTTGGAGAAATAGTGAAACGAACTAGCTATCACTATATCGACATTTCAAGTTTTAAGGATTTACTTGAGCAGATGGAATACAAGAAAGGAACACTTGCCTTCGCTTACCTTAGTAAAATTGTCAATCAGGTTGATATTGTAGACCATCTGGAGAAAATTAATGAACAAGTAGAGCTTATAGAAGGAGCTATGAGTCGGCATATAAACTTAAACTGTGGTCAGGTGGACTACCACTTAGAGAATCGTCCTCTGACACTAGACCAATTACTTTCAAAAAATTTTAGTCCCTTTTTTGCTATTGAGAATAAAAATTTATCTTTTGAATGGGTTTCAAATACTGATAAACTGTCCCTCTTTTTAGAAATGTTAGACCGTCTTCTGTCACAAACAACAGAGAAATATCTCATTGTGCTAAAAAACATTGATAGTTTTATTTCAGAGGAAACTTATGATAGTTTTTATAAGCAAATTGGTCAGCTAGTCAAAAAGTATCCAAACCTAACCTTTATTTTGTTTCCTGGTGATCAAGGCTATTTAAAGATTGATGAGGAAAATAGTAGGTTCGTCAATATTTTATCTGACCAGGTGGAGCATTTGTATGATGTTGAGTTTATGTATGAAAGGGTAGTGCAACACTATCCAAGTAATAATTTTCCAAGGAGAGAGGATTTTAGGATGTCCTTAGAGACCGTGACGCCTTATTTATTAACAAAAATGATGAGACAACCTAGTCTCTCACTTGTTGATTCAGTAATTTTGAATATCCTAAATCAGTTGTTTCACTTTAATTACCGTATAAGATATTCACAGACACCTGATGAGGAGCTATTACATAAATTTTTAGAAAGTAAGAATTGACAAGGACAGTTATTGATTTTATAATCACTATGTGGGTATAAAAACGTCAAAATTTCATTTGAGGTTTTTGTACTCTCAAGATTTAAGTAACTGTACAACAGGTCAAGTCGCTGTTCTGAATGGCACTCAGTTTTTGTACTCTCAAGATTTAAGTAACTGTACAACCTGAAGCTGAAATAGCTTGAGCGATAGCACGTTTTTGTACTCTCAAGATTTAAGTAACTGTACAACGGAATCGTCTCTGACCTCAATCATCTCTTTGTTTTTGTACTCTCAAGATTTAAGTAACTGTACAACGCTTCAACTTGGAGCTCTTCAACTTGCTTAGTTTTTGTACTCTCAAGATTTAAGTAACTGTACAACTTCAGTTTGGTTCAGACATCACTGGCATTGGTTTTTGTACTCTCAAGATTTAAGTAACTGTACAACCGAAAGTCTCTTGATTGAGTTAGAAGAAGCGTTTTTGTACTCTCAAGATTTAAGTAACTGTACAACCATCATACCCAAGTTCATCCAACGCTGAGAGTTTTTGTACTCTCAAGATTTAAGTAACTGTACAACACGGTTTCTATAATCGTGACACAATTTTATGTTTTTGTACTCTCAAGATTTAAGTAACTGTACAACATACTCTCAAGAGGCCGCAGACTATGCTGTGTTTTTGTACTCTCAAGATTTAAGTAACTGTACAACTAAATCAATCATCGAAGTAGTCAACCTGAGGTTTTTGTACTCTCAAGATTTAAGTAACTGTACAACCCATATTTAGTGCCAAATCGTGGAATAATTGTTTTTGTACTCTCAAGATTTAAGTAACTGTACAACGTTCTAGCTTGTCATCAAGAAACTTTCACGGTTTTTGTACTCTCAAGATTTAAGTAACTGTACAACAAGAAGTGATTATACTAATGCTCTTGCTAAGTTTTTGTACTCTCAAGATTTAAGTAACTGTACAACTCTTTAATTCTTTCTTCAGCCTGCATTTTTGTTTTTGTACTCTCAAGATTTAAGTAACTGTACAACGTTCCTTTTGAAGAATTAATCGACTTCATAGTTTTTGTACTCTCAAGATTTAAGTAACTGTACAACTTACTACGGCACACCAGTATATGCCCGTAGTTTTTGTACTCTCAAGATTTAAGTAACTGTACAACTGATTGGTACTGTACCATTAATTCAGTCGAGTTTTTGTACTCTCAAGATTTAAGTAACTGTACAACAGCACTGTTCGATAGCATTTCAAACGCTGGGTTTTTGTACTCTCAAGATTTAAGTAACTGTACAACAGGATGTCCATCAAGGCTGATACTCACGATGTTTTTGTACTCTCAAGATTTAAGTAACTGTACAACAAAGAGCTTTGTTGAAACGCATAAAGGTAGTTTTTGTACTCTCAAGATTTAAGTAACTGTACAACCAACATATCCTTGATTTCCAGTTTTGCTTCGTTTTTGTACTCTCAAGATTTAAGTAACTGTACAACCAGTGGCTTTGACATAAGTTTTGTCCATAAGTTTTTGTACTCTCAAGATTTAAGTAACTGTACAACATATTTCCGGCAAATATTTGGGCAAAGGTAGTTTTTGTACTCTCAAGATTTAAGTAACTGTACAACACAAATAGACCTCTATGTCACTGACCCGCCGTTTTTGTACTCTCAAGATTTAAGTAACTGTACAACACAATGGCACCAATTCGCTAAGTTGCTTGAGTTTTTGTACTCTCAAGATTTAAGTAACTGTACAACCCGCTTGTTTCAAGTCACCAAAGTAAAGCGGTTTTTGTACTCTCAAGATTTAAGTAACTGTACAACTGAAAGGATAACTTTAAATGACTACAGGTAGTTTTTGTACTCTCAAGATTTAAGTAACTGTACAACATTAACATACCCATTACGCACCTCCGAACTGTTTTTGTACTCTCAAGATTTAAGTAACTGTACAACCTTTGAGCACCTTGTCAATGAAGTTACTAAGTTTTTGTACTCTCAAGATTTAAGTAACTGTACAACATTAACATACCCATTACGCACCTCCGAACTGTTTTTGTACTCTCAAGATTTAAGTAACTGTACAACCTTTGAGCACCTTGTCAATGAAGTTACTAAGTTTTTGTACTCTCAAGATTTAAGTAACTGTACAACCTTATGCTGAGCGATACCGCCTAAAGCTCTGTTTTTGTACTCTCAAGATTTAAGTAACTGTACAACGTAGGTACTTGATTGTTATCTTCCTAATTAGTTTTTGTACTCTCAAGATTTAAGTAACTGTACAACGGAACACTATTATCAGATGGCTGCTGAATTGTTTTTGTACTCTCAAGATTTAAGTAACTGTACAACTCATAATCAAAAGCAAACAAAAGAGCTATGGTTTTTGTACTCTCAAGATTTAAGTAACTGTACAACTTGCGTTTGTTGATCCTGGAATGAATAATTGTTTTTGTACTCTCAAGATTTAAGTAACTGTACAACATACTAGAAATGCTGGTGCTGCTGTTACAAGTTTTTGTACTCTCAAGATTTAAGTAACTGTACAACTGGTTGTAGCTCCTTTCAACGCTGTAACAAGTTTTTGTACTCTCAAGATTTAAGTAACTGTACAACGGGGAACCGGTCTTAATGTACAACGTCGTAGTTTTTGTACTCTCAAGATTTAAGTAACTGTACAGTTTGATTAACCAACTTAAAAAGCCAGTTCAACTGAACTTGGCTTTTTTAAAATACACGATAAACATAGGGATTGTCGGGTTGACTGACCTCTTTAACCTCAGTCAGGTTAAGGATAGGAAGGGTCTGTTTGAGATTTTTATAGTAATTCACAGAAATGGTACCTGTGACTGTTACCCAGGCATTATCTTTAAAGGTTTGGTTGCTTCCGGTCGTTGCCAGTCCGTAAACGCCTGAGTCGGCGATGCAGTGGATGATACCGAAACGGAAGATAAACTGATAGCCCTTGGTTTGTGGGTCATTGTAGACAAAGCCTGTATAGCTGACCTTCTTACCTACGAAATCGTTAGGATAGAGGTAGATGAGCTCCATGACTTCCATGTAATTTTCCGTGGTAATGTGGATGGTCTCACGTCCCTTATACTTGGCGAGTTCCTTGGTCATTTCTTTCTCATAAGCTGAGGAGGTGAAGTAGGAACTGGTGTCAGGCTTCAAGTACTGGATGGTCGTTCCCTCTTGGTCAGCTTGATTAGGATTACTTCCTGCCGCCAGTGGAAAATGATAGCCTTTTGCTGAGACAGTAGTTGCATCCAGTGTTACGGTTGGCACCAAAAGGCCAGTGAGGACTGGAAAGGCTAAGAAGGCGATACTGGCTACCTTAGCTACTTGGCCAGACAGATGCGAGTGAACCTTCATCTGCTTCATCCAAACAATGAGTTGAACCACTGCAAGGATAAAGGAAAGAATCATAGAAATGTAGGCCAAGTAGGAGTAGTGGATATTAATGTACTGGTTAAGCTTGCCAGAAACTTGCAGGTACATGACCAGCTCAAAATACCCAGACAAGATGAGAAAACGTAACATTAAATCACCCCCAATACCAAACAGTAAATCACTGTCACCAGACCCGCTGTTCCCACAAAGAGTCCAACAAAGCGTGTCTTAAACTGGTGTTTCATCATTATGAGGTTCTTAATGTCAACCATAGGCCCGATAATGAGGAAGGCCACCGTTGGAGCCACTCCAAAACTAGAGAGTAGCGAAGCTCCGATAAAGGCATCCGCCTCCGAACAAAGTGAGAGGATAAAGGCCAAGAGCATCATGATGAGGATGGCCGTCACCGAATTGTGCCCGATTGTCGTAAGAATACGGGTCGGTAGGTAGGTCTGCATACTTGCGGCCACCAGGCTCCCGAAAATCAGGTAACGCCCAGTGTCGAAAAATTCATCCACCGCATGAACCAAGGCCTGAAAGATTTTCTTACCAGCTGACAAGCCACTATAATCATGAACATGATTTACCTTGCGATTATCCTTGAGAATCTGGTCATCCACCACGAAGCCAAGCAAGATTCCCAAAATCATGGCGACCAAGAAAGCTCCGATAAAGCGTAAAAGGACGTAGTACCAAGAGTTCCCAAAGGCCGTGTAGGTCGCAAAGAGAACGACTGGATTAATGATAGGAGCCGTTGCCATAAACGGAATGGCCGTATAACTAGGCACTTTTTTCTCTAGAAAGCGCGTGATAATAGGAACAATCCCACATTCACATGAGGGAAAGATGAAACCAACCAGAGTCCCAAAGAGAATTGCCAAGACCTTGTTTTCGGGTAAGAAATTTTGGACCTTCTCAGGCGTAACAAAGATTTCAATAAAGCCTGATAGGATACTTCCCAACAAGACAAAGGGCAAGGCTTCAATAATAATAGATAGAAAAACTGCCAGAAGCTGCAAAACGCTATCTGGTAGTTGATGAAAAATAGCCATAAATTCTATTTCTTCTTATCTTCTTGAAGACGTTTGTCCTTCTTAGGATCCGTTCCCGCCTTTTCAAAATCAGGGATAGCCGCAAAAGATGCCATCATGCTTTCAAGTTCATTTGTTTTTTTCTGAATAACTGCCATAAAAAGCCTCCGAGTTTAAATAAGATACTAAGGGCGTTATTTCTAAGAGAAAATTAGGGCATCAGACGAAGAAGCTTTGCTTCTAGGAAGATGCATCTATTTTCCGCAAGAAATAGCCCGAGTTCAGTTACAAAAGATACTAAGGGCGTTATTTCTAAGAGAAAATTAGGGCATCAGACGAAGAAGCTTTGCTTCTAGGAAGATGCATCTATTTTCCGCAAGAAATAGCCCGAGTTCAGTTACAAAAGATACTAAGGGCGTTATTTCTAAGAGAAAATTAGGGCATCAGACGAAGAAGCT
>ERZ1023420.397-NODE-397-length-11268-cov-39.601534_pt1 | contig 11268 bp, 9 predicted proteins | sample MGYA00380512_ERZ1023420 | MGnify/ENA primary metagenome ERZ1023420 (study PRJEB33173, sample SAMEA4830390) | metagenome | study: EMG produced TPA metagenomics assembly of the PRJEB25223 data set... | reverse complement strand
CCACGATCTCAAGTAGACCTCATTCTTTGTAACCCTCCCTACTTTAAGGCGACAGAAACGTCCAAGAAGAATCTGTCAGAGCACTACCTCTTGGCCCGCCACGAAATCACGACGAATTTAGAAGAAATTTGTCAGGTTACACGTCATGCCCTCAAATCTAACGGGCGCATTGCCATGGTGCATCGCCCAGATCGCTTTTTGGATATCATCGACACTATGCGCCAGTATAATCTAGCACCTAAACGCATCCAGTTTATCTATCCTAAAATGGGACGTGAGGCTAACATGCTCCTGATTGAAGCCATTAAAGACGGGTCAACGGATGGCTTGAAAATCCTCCCACCTCTCTTTGTGCACAAGGAAAATGGTGATTATACCGACGAAATCTTTGAGATTTACTTTGGGAAAAAAGCTGAGGGTGAGTCCTAAACGATGACAGAAAAGGATAGCAAGGCCTACATGTATGTGGTTGAGTGTGCTGATGGCACCCTCTATACAGGCTACACCACAGATGTCGAACGCCGCCTCAAAACCCATAACTCAGGCAAAGGCGCCAAGTATACTAGAGCCCGCCTACCAGTTAAACTCCTCTACTCAGAAGCCTTCACTAGCAAGCCTGAAGCCATGAGCGCCGAAGCACGCTTTAAGAAAAAAAGCCGAGAGAAAAAACTAGCTTATATCAAAGAACACACGGAAAAATAACCGTGTGTTTTTTGGTCTTGAATTATCAAATTAAGTGCATACTTTCCTCTTATAAGACTTCATAAGATGTTTTCCAGTTATGATATTTTCGTGCCTTATTATTAAGTTTGTTCTCCCACAGCTGAATGATCTGATTATCAACCAATGTTAGATTACTTCCATTTGGAATATACTCTCATAGTAGTACAACTCACGCGCGTGAGTGATTCTACATGCTCTAAAAAGCTTTAAAATCAGTAGTATTACTCCAAATTTAGTAAAAAAAGACACCCTGTAAGGTGTCCTGAATTATATCCACAGTAAATGCCACAATATAGATAAACTCATCTTTAGGTATAAATAATCTTACAAAATGCTTCTATGCTATCTTATTCTCTAATTAAACCTACTTTGATAAATTAAATTAAACAACCACTGAAGATTGATAAATGGTTTTGGTTGAGCATCAATCACAGGTTGAACAGTTTCTCTAATTTCTTTTTGGACTTTTCGTTGATTATATTTAATAGTATGATAACGTTTGTCAAAAGCATGTTGGACAGAAAAATTACGATTAAGAAGATACCTATCATTTGATTCGGAATGAAAAAATAGAATACCGTTTGTCAAACTTAATATAGACGTTTTAGTTCCTTTTTCTCTAGTTATAGCGTACGACCCATCATCATCGTAGCTAATACCTTCTATTTCCGGTGTATAGGCCCAACCCATATTCTCCATCAACATAATGACGTCCGGATCTGTCCCCTCCTTATGAGGGATATGCTGAGCATAATAAACAGAGTTAAATTTTAAATTAATAAAGGTAAATAGGCTCATTCCTAAGACTGTAACCAGCCCTATAAATAGTCCTACAAAAATCCCTAAAATATTGCTTTTTTTCATTGTCATCTTCTCTTTCCTCTTCTACGACCAAACAATCTCTTGACTGGATTAACAACAAAACGTTTTACAGTATTTACGACAGGTCTTACAATATAACGTTTTGTTGCTTTTGCAATTGGTCTAACAACTTTTTGATAAATTGGTCTAACAATTGGTTTCACAACACGGTTGTAGACAGGTTTAACGATTTTATTATAAACTGGTTTTATAATGTTCCTATTGACAAATCCAGATACTGGTTTAACGATACGATTATAGACTGGCTTACTTATATTGTTGTAAACCACTTTACCAACAGGTTTAACCACTGTATTATTAACAAACTGTACAATTGGCTTAGCAACAGTCCTAGTACTATTATATACTGGTTTTGCGATTTTATTAATAGTAAAATTAACTACTGGTTTGATGAAGTTTTTGTTAATTTTAGAAACAGTTTGTATGGTATTATTGCTCATTCTAACCAAATTTCTTCTAATTGGAGTAGTAAGGTTTTTCTCGAAAAATTTTAGCGGTTTTTTGATAAAGGTAATAGCTTGAGACTTTAATGGCTCCCAGAGGTCTGTTCGAAAAGTTCCAAGCGGGTCTTTAAACAACCTTCTTACAACAGCTTCAATATTTTTGACTTTTCTTAAAGCAATCAATGCTAGACCAGATAAACTTGCAACGCTTCCAATTAATAAGAGACTCTTATAGCTATCTGTAGGTGTATTTTTCGACTGCTCTTCTAAGGCTTGAGAATAGTATTCTTGGCGTTTCTGTTCCAAGTTATCTGTACTGTAATATTTTTCAATAGCTTGATCAAGATCCATATCTTTAAACTCACTATGATATCTCAAGATATAAGCATCAATATCCGTGAGAAAATCCTTTTTATCGATAGTCGTTAGCAGATCCCCCACTAAGGAATTATTTTGGAAGAGAATCTCTTCAGGAGACAAACCAGACTCATTATACGGGGACAGCCCTGCAAATAATTTAACTATTTCTTTTAAAAATCCACTTCTATAAGAGGTAGCAATGGGAGCAGCCAGATGTGGAAAATCTATTGTGTAATATTTATACCTATGTGAATCCGATAATAAAGTAAAAACTCGAGGAGTTAAAAATTTCGAAGATTCGCCAAAATCATTTGTCATTGATTGTAGCTTATCATCAGCATATGAAACTCTAGCAATGGCATTTGCAATTGTATGATTAATTTTATCATGATCTTTACCATATTTTTTTCGAGCTTCATCTCCAACCGACTTAATATAGGTAAGAAAATCCTTTTTTTCATCAATGGACATATTGGTATTGACTAAAAATGGATCTTTGTCCTTCTCGTTTTTTGATGGTTTTTCTTGACTCTTTTCTTGCCTCTTAGGTATAGTTTTTGGAATTGGTAGACCTGGGCTATTGTATTGTTCTATTCCTAAATGGTTGCCGTAATGAGAAAAAGTCGGCGTTGGAACATAGCTTTTTGAAGAATGGTATTGCACTCTAGTATCATATGATTGGCTAGCACTATTTCGTGGCACCAAAGGATAACCAACTAAAGCGATCTGTGACTGAGATTCTTTACCTTTATTCTTATTTATCAGAACTTGATGTATAGGTTGTTGAATTTTCTTATAAGTAAAAACCTTTGTAAGTGGTTGGTTAACCAAAACTTCAAATCTTTCTGGCGTTCTATAGCCACTAATTACTTTTGGTGTATGTGTCACCTTTTGGCCATCAAGTGCAATATATTTCACACTCTCAGATAAGACTTTGCCATTTTCATCTTGGAATTTTAAAGTAACTGGAAATTCTTTCTGATAAGCAAACTGAATCCTTGTCCTACCCCAGCTTTCTGAGAATTTCTTTACATCAATTAAGCGATAGTCTTTAATCCTTATAGAATCAACCTTATAAGATTCATCATCAAAGCCTTTATAAAATTCTGTCTTCTTCAGTTCTTTACCATGATTGTCTACATACTGAACTATAATTGACCTAGAAATGCGAGATTTGATATTTGCTTGTAAACTGCTTCCAAAAATGTCATATCGAACAGCCATTGGATAGGAATAAGAATCATTAACTCTTTCTGGTGCTGGCGAATAAAAGGTATAATCAAAATTTGAAATAAAACCTGCACCTAAATAGCCACCCTTCGGCAAATCCTTAGACCCATTAAGGCCTACTACACCCGGTGTTGTATCATAAATAATACCATCTTTTTTTACAAGATTAGACTCCGTTGGAATAATTTCAACCAAATTTGCAAGGTTGGTCTGTACTCCTTGGGCTGCATCAATATCTGTTGATATGAAACTTACTACCACAGGCTGTTCTATTTTCGTTCCATGCTTGACAATTTGATAATGGAGAGCAAGATTGCTTGCATTATTATATAAAATAACAATTGAATTTCCTGTTGCACCCAAGATTGACTGCTCTCCAGCAAATCCAAGTCCTTTAGGACGATTATCATTATATCCAGAGTTAGAGGCCCATTCATCTTTATCACTCTCTAGAACAGTCCACAGCAAGTCTAACTCTATCCCTGATAAAGTCTTACCTATATAATTGATACGCCCGCTATCTCCTACATTCGTGCTATAAGCTATAACAGGTGTAGAGGGTGTATTAGAAGCCCCAAACCTCTCAGGATCATTTATGATACCATTTTCTTTTCCCTGTATAATTTCTGTATATGTCTTGTCTGACCAATGAAGTCCCTCTTCTGTTAAAAAGTTATCATCAGTTAAGTTATTTCCTTCAAGATTGATTTCAACATCCTTAAAGAAATCAGTGCCTGTAACTGATGGGTCTACACCTCCAGAAATTTCAACATTAGTAATAGTCGGTTCGGTACTTCCATTCTTTTCGTCTTGCTTCAAACTTGAAAGTGCATTCGCATTATTTCCTATAATTATCTCATGTGTAGCTGTTTCCGTAGTATCACTTACATTAGTATCTGTACTTGTTGTTGAACTTTCATCAGCTTTAATATTATAGGAGTTCAAAGCTATAACAGAAGCAAAAAGAAATATCCCATATTTAACAAATAATTTCACAACATCTCCTTTTAATTTTATTGAATATTAATATTATCGAAAAATTTAATCCTTGTCAAGGGATATAACTTCCGAAAAATAGTAATAAACACTAAAATATACTTCAATTAAGGAAAATATTGTCAATGAAACAGCATCTTTTGTCCTACTTGAAATGGTGCTTTTTTGATTCGATAAATTTCAAGAATAAGTGCAATTTATTATGTACTTATATTGTATATTCAAGGTATAGGAAAACACTCTATTTTCATAGAGCGTTTTCATCTTTATTTATCACCCTTGTTACGGATAACAAAGCCGTTTTTCTTTTCGCTTGAGGTACGGTGTGGGCGTTTGTTGCCACGATTTTCGAAGTCACGGCTGTTCTTCTTAGACTTGCGTTTGAAGTCACGATAGCCACCGTCACGGTCATCACGATTACGGTCGCCACGGTATCCACCACGACGGTTGTTGTCACGGCCTCGGTTGCCACGACTACCTTTGCCTTTACCGCCAAAGCTACCACCTGATGGTTTAAATGGCAATGGTTTTTCACGGGCAATTTCCACTTCTGGCATTGTTTCAGGGTCTTGAACGGTCAAGCTCAAGATGTAGAGAGCCAACTCTTCAGGAGTGAATTCTTGAGCCAATTTAACGGCATCACCCTTGAACTTGTCAAAGTTAGAACGGATAGCTTCATCCGCAAAGTCACGTTCGATTTTCTTAAGAGCAACTTTCTTCTTAGCTTGGAAGGCTTCTTGAGCTGTTGGTGGCTTGAGACCTTTCATGCGTTTCTTAGTCAAGTTTTCAATGATACTGAGGTAACCCATTTCGTTAGGTGCTACAAAAGTAATTGATTGTCCTGACTCTCCTGCACGTCCAGTACGCCCGATACGGTGAACATAGCTTTCTGGATCTTGTGGGATATCGTAGTTGTAGACGTGAGTGACACCTGAAATGTCGAGACCACGCGCCGCAACGTCTGTCGCAACCAAAATATCAATTTGGTCGTTCTTGAAGTCACGAATCACACGAAGACGTTTGTTTTGGTCGAGGTCACCGTGGATACCCTCTGCACGGAAGCCACGAAGTTTCAAGCCACGTGTCAACTCGTCAACACGACGTTTGGTACGTCCAAAGACGATTGACAATTCAGGTTGGTCAACGTCCATGAGACGTGTCATGGTATCAAATTTCTCTTGTTCCTTGACTCGGATATAGTATTGATCAACGTTAACATTGGTCAATTCTTTAGCCTTGATTTTCACATGTTCAGGGTCTTTCATAAACTGAACGCCAATACGTTTGATAGCATCCGGCATTGTTGCTGAGAAGAGAAGGGTTTGACGTTCCTCTGGTACTCGGCTAATGATAGCTTCAATGTCTTCAAGGAAGCCCATATTGAGCATTTCATCAGCTTCATCCAAAATCAAGGTTTCAATGTGGTTAAGTTTAAGGGCCTTGCGTTTGATAAGGTCAAGGAGACGTCCTGGTGTCCCTACAACGATATGGGCACCTGAACGGAGGGCCTTGATTTGTTTCTCAATGCTAGAGCCACCATAGACTGAACGCACCTTAACGCCTTTATCACGTCCGAAACGGAATAGCTCCTCTTGAGATTGCACTGCCAACTCACGTGTTGGCGCAATAACAAGAGCTTGGATTGTGTTTTCTTCTGTACGAATTTTATCTAGGGTAGGCAAACCAAAGGCAGCTGTTTTACCAGTACCAGTTTGGGCCTGACCGATAACATCTTTACCTTCAAGAGCGAGTGGGATGGTCAACTCTTGGATAGGTGATGGTTTTTCAAAACCGGCAGCTACAACAGCTGATTGGATGTTTTCTGATAGGTTTAAATCTGTAAATTTCAAAGTATTCTTCTTTCTATGTGAAGGTGGTGCGAAGCCACCTTATGAGACTTGATTGGGTAGTTTTTTGTCTACCTACATTTAACAGTCGTTAATTTAACAACTCATCTAGTCTATCATATTTGATAACAAAAAGATAGGAAATAACGTTTTAAAACCGCCTCCAATTTGAGAAGGCAGTTTCTAAGATTGATTATCGTTTATGGACCAGCCAACGTAGGAATTGAGCCAGAGCCACACAAAGAATCACACTACCAATGATGATGAAAATCCAAGCAGGGCTGACAGTCATAAAAGGTAGGGGAACATTCATTCCAAAAAAGCCTGTAATAACAGCAAGCACTCCCAAAAGCACCTCAATAATGGTCAAATTACTTAAGTTGTTATTCAGATTGTTATTCAAGATATTGTTATAAGAACCTGACAATTGCTGCAAAACCTGAGAAATCAAATCCGTCATAGCAACAAGCTGTCTAGCTTCAATCATGGCATCATCAAACTGTTCTTTTTCCACCTCATCAAGACGTCGGTAAATGGCATGTCCCTTGATGTGTTCCAGAAGCAAGCGATTTTGTGTGGCTGCAGCTACCAAGTAAACCATGCCTGTTTCTAAATCTGAAAGGTCGTAAAGATTCTTACTGGTCGTAGTCCGTCTTAAGCGTCGGCTGACCTCGTCTTTTTGCTTATCCAAACGTTCAATGACAGGATAATAAGCATTTGAAATCATCTCAAGTCCCGCAAAGAGTAACTTATAAATGGATAAATCTTCATGGTTATCCACATAGTCTTGCATCTTGCTTATCACATAAGCGTTATCCTCGTTACTAATGGTCACCAAACGTGTATCTTGTACAATAAAGGTCAGAGGAATGGTTTCATAATATTCCTTGTCCTTCTCAAGAGATAAGACATTGTAGATAAAGGTGATAGTCCCATTCTCACGGTTGTAATCCATGTGAGCGCGTTCATTTTTATCTAAGGCATACTCTATGGTTTCCTGGTCAATATCGTACTTGGTATAAAGGTAGGATTGCTCAGAAATAATATCTGAGTCAATATTAATCCAGTGACGCTTGTAACCCAGTTCCTTTTCAATAAACATTTTTCATCCCCATTACTCTAGTACTGCTGCTGCCAAAGCTTGTTGGATTTCAAAGACATTATTATCGCTCTTAAATTGAAGCACTTCTGCAGGCTCAAGTGCTGATGAAATCCAAATCTTAAGTTCAGCATCTAAATCAAAATGCCCTGAGCTCTCTACAGTAAAACGAGAAATTGAGCGGTAAGGTATAGACTTATAGGAAGTCTTCTTTCCTGTAACACCTTGCTTATCCACTAAAATCAAACGTTTTTCCGTAAAGACGATTAAATCACGAACCAAAACATAGGCTAAGGCCACCTGCTCACCTGGAATTAAGATGCCTTCCAATTGACGTTCGACCTTGTCATTGTCCTTTTTGGATGCATTACCAATTAGTCCTGAAAAAAGTCCCATAATGTTTCTCCTTTATAGCGTAAAGATTATTCTTGCTTTAACTATACCACATTTTTAAGATTTCAGGCACTTGCAGAAATCTGGTCTTGGTAGTACAATTAAGGTGTCACAAGAGGAGCGATCGCTGAGAATGGCTAGCTTGGAAAGGAATTACTTTCAAGAACTAACCTAAACTCTTAACACCTGATCAGGTTAGGACCTGCGTAGGGATGTGTCTCAAGATTGATTGAAATAGAGGAACTTCTATGACGACGTTTTGATGTGGCAAAAAAATAGCCAATCAAGGCGATTGGTATAGGAGGTTTTTTTATGTCGAAAACAAGTATTCGACCAATGATTGAGGTTGCACTTTTTGCAACTATTGCTTACATCCTCGACTTGGTTACTCAACCCATGTCCATAGGTCCTTGGATTTCCCTTTCCTTTAAAATGGTCCCTATCTTCCTCCTTAGTTTTCGCTGGGGAGTTGGAGCTGGTGCAATGGGAGGCCTTATCTGGGGACTGCTCCAAGTGGTGACAGGACAGGCAGCCGGCGGTTGGCTAACCCTAACACAAGGTTTTCTGGAATATTTTGTTGCCTTTAGCCTTATTGGAATTAGTGGTGTGGTCAAACCAGCCCTCGATAAAGCCATCATACAAGGGAAAAAGCTCAAGTCTCTAGTGTATATCACTGGCGGTATTCTGCTAGGGGGCTTTTCACGCTATCTCATTCACTTTATAGCCGGTGTCATCTTTTGGGGAAGCTATGCTCCTAAAGGACAAAGCCCTTATCTCTACTCATTTATTATTAATGGCTCATCTTTCTTAGGAGAAACATTAGCCAGCCTCATCGTTTTCTTCGCCCTACATCGATTCCTAGGCAGATTACTCAATACAGAAAAATAAAAGAAACCATAGGACAGTCTTAATTGACAGTCCTATGGTTTTTCTTGTTTTTATAAAAAACAGCAATCATTGCCTATTCACAGTAATAACCTCACTTTTGTTTTCCTGTATTTTATGTTAAGATACAAAAAAATATATATTCCCATATATGCAAACTGGAGGCTTCCATGAAAAAATTTGGAGCAATTTTTAAAAAATTTCGTAAATCAAGAGGGATACGATTAAAAGATGTCGCAAAAGCTGGTATCTCGACATCTCAACTGTCCCGTTTTGAAAAAGGTCAGACAGACTTAACCATTTCAAAGTTTATGTTGGCATTGGACGAGATTAATATGCCTATTGATGAATTCATGTATGCCGTTCACGACTTTCATCGTGATGAACTGAATGAACTGTTAGCAAAGATTCAGCTTTTTGTATCGACTCATGATATCGATGGATTAAAGATGTTACTTAATTCTCAATTAGAATCAGAACCTAAACGAGAGAAGTTTCATCACATTAATACTATTTTATTAAAAATTCGCTTGCAGGATTTATCGGGAGAAAGCTATTATACACAGCAAGACCTAACCGATTTAACCGATTATCTATTTAGTGTTGAGTACTGGGGTTATTATGAATTATTGATTTTTGCAAATACCTTAGATGTGTTGAAGCATGAGACTCTAATGGTTTTGGCAAAGGAGATGTCTAGAAGGTCTGATTTTTACAAAGAGATTCCTAATAATCGACGCATGATATCAACCATGTTATTAAATGTTTATATTACATGCATAGAGAGAGGAGAACTCATAGATGCACTGTATTTTGAAAAACAATTAAACCAATGCTTTTTTATCGAGACTGAAATTTATGAACGATTGGTTTTTCAATATGCACAAAATTATTATCAATATAAAAAAGAAGGAAATGATCAGTCCATTATCGAAATGAAAAAATATATTGGGGCCATGAAATTGGCAGGGAGCGAGCATATTGCAAAGACTTATGAAGCACATTTGAAAAAATTGACAGAGGAAAATAGTTAGAAAGCATATATGGGAATTTATTAAATAAGATTATTATTCTTGTAAAATTATTTTGTTTAAAAAATATGTGAATCCAATTTCATTTCCAGATTTGGTAACCGATATGGAGAAACGATATGTCTAAATCCATTCTGAAATTACTTCTCTCTCAATTATTTGCTAACTTAGCTGACATTTTTCTCAGGGTATCTCTCATTGCAAATATCTACGTCATTACAAAATCCGTTATTGCAACCTCAATGGTTCCCATTCTAATCGGATTATCAGCTTTCGTGGCAAGTCTTCTAGTGCCATTGGTGACTAAAAAACTAGCCCTAAATAGAGTGCTTTCATTCACTCAATGTGGAAAGACTTTTTTATTAGCAATACTCCTTGTAATGCTCATTAAGGCTCAATTTGTTCCGGCCTTAGAAATGTATATTTTTGTTGTCGCTATTTCTATCTTAGATGGCTTTGCGTCGCCCGTATCTTATGCCATGATTCCTAGATATGCCACAAATTTGGGAAAGGCAAATGCTGCCTTATCAATGAGTGGTGAGGGAGTGCAATTGATTGGTTGGGGACTGGGAGGACTCCTTTACGCTTCGGTTGGCCTATTTTCTACAATGTTGATAGTCCTATTTCTTTATCTTCTTTCTACTTCTGTGATGCTCTTTCTCCCTCAAGCTAAAATAGAGCAGTTAGAGGCGGAAACTAATCTGGATACTCTAGTAAAAGGATGGAAGTTAGTTGCAAAAAATCCTAAATTAAAGTTATTTGTCCAAGCAAATTTATTAGAGGACTTCTCCAATACAATCTGGGTGTCATCTGTAATCCTTGTTTTTGTGACCGAGGTGTTAAAACAAACTGAAAGTTACTGGGGCTACTCAAATACAGCCTATTCCCTTGGTATCATTTTAGGTGGAATAATTGTCTACAAACTATCCGAAAAGTTTTTAGCTCATAAGTGGAAAAGTATTCTCTTTTCACTCTTAGCAATGGCGACCATCACAGCCAGTATCCTCTTTTTCTCAAACACACAAACATTTTTAATTTTCTCAAGTTTAATCGGCTTCTTTTCTCAGTTAAAAGAAGTCCCTGAAAGTGTCTTTCTTCAGGAAACTGTGGATGAAAATCAGTTAGTACATGTTTATTCTGTGTTTGAAGTCATTTCAACCCTTGCTTTTTCAGTTTTCGTCTTTCTGATGAGTTCTATTACTGAAAGTTTTGGAATTACAACAAGTTTCTGGCTATCAACAATTTGCATACTTTTGGAAGCTGGCTTGATTTATCATAATCGTGATTATCTAAAGTAATTAATCATAGCTATACTTGATAACTATTAGGTTTATAAAAAATATAGGACTATCTGATTAGATAGTCCTATATTTTGTGTT
>ERZ1023420.390-NODE-390-length-11416-cov-14.720975_pt1 | contig 11416 bp, 13 predicted proteins | sample MGYA00380512_ERZ1023420 | MGnify/ENA primary metagenome ERZ1023420 (study PRJEB33173, sample SAMEA4830390) | metagenome | study: EMG produced TPA metagenomics assembly of the PRJEB25223 data set... | reverse complement strand
TTAATAATGCTAGAATGACCATTGGCCAAATACCTATATTAATCATATTAAATATAATGAGTACTATCATCAAAATAAGATTTAATGCGTTTGAAATCATTAATGATTTATCCACTGAAACCACCTCTTATTACGTTATAACCTAATTCACTAAATTTAATTAGAAATTGGTTACCTCAATTAATATTTCCTACGTGGCATGCATAGTGCAATCATAATAGCGATAATACCAATCATAGCTATAATATTAAATTGTACTGTGAAACTTGAAATCGTATTTAAGACAATGCTTAGAATAGGTGCAATCGCAGTACCTAAGAATAAAATAAATGTGTTTACTGATAAGAAGAACCCTTGGTTACCTCGAACAGTTAAGCCTACTTTAGAAATTGTTGATGGAATTGCGAAGGCGATACCACTTACAAACAGCACACTCCAAATAATTAGTAACACGATGTTTGTTGTTACAGACATTAAGATAAGTGCTACTGTACTCACAACTAATGAACTTAAAATAAGATTTTTAACACCTATGCGATCACTGATTCGTCCTGCAATTAGGGACAACAACATACCAATAATACCAAACAGTTTAGCATTAATCGCAGTTGTTTCATCCCCACCAATTGTATCGGAAGTGACGTAATGATTAAACACTGTATACATACTAATAAACATCGTCAACAAAGTTAGCGACACCCCATAGCATAAGAGCACGGATTTATTCGTTTTAAAATCACTAAAATTATTAAAGAATTTAAGTAATTGGATGTTGGGGTTCTTCACAGGACTTTCAGGAATTTGTCTATGAATAACAAAAGCTAAGATGATATATAGCACCGTTAAAGTGAAATAAACCATATGCCAATTTGAAAAACCTACTATGATCTCACTTAAATTTTGACCAATAATCCCTGATAACATGAAACTCGTACTAATGAAACTAATCGCAGTCATACGTTTGACCGATGAATAAGTTTCTGTCACGTATGTGATAGATACTGGTGAAAAGGCAGCAGCAAATATACCTTGTATCGCTCTTAAAACGACCAGTATTGCGAAAGAATGTACAAAACCTATGACCATACAAATCATTACAAGCCCACAAATTCCAAATAATATGGTGCGAATTCTCCCATATTTTTCTGAAATAGTCCCATAAAACAAACAACTTACTGAATATGTAACGGAAAATGCAACACCATTTAAAGTTGCAACTGATTGTGGAATTTTAAAGTCTTTAGCAAACTCTGCAGTTAATGGAATAGCCGTATATAAACTGCTCATTACTATAATTCCCGCAATAAAGAATATGGTTGTTATTTTGTTGTAATTCATTGTTTTTTGGATAGACATTTGCTTCTCCCTTCTTTCTATTTTCTACAACATTCCTATTATGACACTTTCACTTATTTTTCAAAAGACTATTTGAAATTGACAAAATACTTTTAAAGTTCTTTCATTTAAAAATCACATATTCGCTTTTTAAAATAAAAAATCTCTAATTCGAAACATTTCTATTGACTAATCTTAAAATAAGGACTACAATTCTAGTATAAAATTTATACCAATGGAGGTGACGTGTTGAAAATAGAATTAGGATTGACTTCATTTGCAGATAATGGGGATATGGTTATGCCTGATGGTACACAAGCTGCTGTTTCAAATGCTCAGAGAATTCGCGATATTGTAGAAGAAATTGAACTAGCTGATCAATTAGGATTAGATATATATGGATTGGGTGAACATCATCGTCCTGATTATGCTGTATCAGATCCAGTGACCGTACTTGCTGCTGCAGCATCAAGTACTAAGCATATTAAATTGTCATCTGCAGTAACTGTGTTATCATCAGATGACCCAGTACGTGTGTATCAACGATATGCGACATTAGACGCCGTATCTAATGGACGTGCTGAAATTATGATTGGACGAGGGTCATTCATCGAATCTTTCCCATTATTCGGTTATAATTTAAATGACTACGAAGACCTATTTAATGAAAAGTTGCAATTATTACTAAAAATCAACGAACATGAAGTTGTAAGTTGGGATGGTAAATTACGTCCAAGTTTCGACCCAACAGGTATATATCCACGTGTCGAACATGGTAAGTTACCTATTTCCATTGCAACTGGTGGTACACCTGAATCATCATTAAGAGCTGGTGCCTTTGGGTTAACAATAACGTATGCGATTATTGGTGGTAATCCTAGACGATTTACACGCAATATTGAGATTTATAAATCTGTCGCAGAATCTTACGGTCATAATCCAGACGAATTATCCGTATCGGTACACTCATGGGGGTACATCGCTGAAACAGACGAGAACGCTAAGAAAGAATTCTTCCCTTCTTTAAAAGGACACCATGATATTTTAGGTCGTGAACGTGGATGGCCTAGCTTTGACGAGAATATGTTTGAAAGAGAAGTAGGAAGTCAAGGCGCAATCTATCTGGGTAGTCCTGAGACGGTTGCTCAAAAAATTATTGAAACTGTTGAAACGTTAGGTCTTAACCGTTTTATGATTCATACACCTGTAGGTTCAATGCCTCATGAGTATGTAATGAAATCAATCCGTCTATTTGGCGAACGCGTTAAACCTATTGTTGATAAATACTTTGAAAACAAATAAAAAGGAGTTTTTTAAATTATGATTTTACGTTATGCTGCAAACTTAAAACTTGCTAAAGAATTATACACTGCTTCAAAACCTAAATTAAAAGGTGACCAAGAAATGAAAGATACATTCCAAAATGTATTCGGCTTACCAGAAAGCTCAGTTAAATTAGCTGGTACTGTAGAAGCTGCTGCCGCTGCTTTTTATGCTGCTAGTTTCTTAAACAAAAACTTATCACGTTTAGGTTCAATTGCTACTTTCGGTGTATTAGGCGTTGCTGCTTACAAACACTTTGAAGCTGGACATGGTAAAGAAGGTGCTCAACACGCTTTAGACTTATTAGGTTTAGCTGCATTAAGCTTTGCTGATACTTTCGATTGCGATAACAAATAGTATCGTTAAACTTTATAATGTAAAAGTAGGACGTGCGATGACTATCATCACACGTCCTATTTTTAATGTTCACTTTTTTAAAAATTCTGGGAAAGTTTGTGGTTTATCATGCACTAGTTGTTCAAAATCATTTGAATGTTGATCAAGTAACCCTCTTGCACCTGCTTCGTACATTGATGCAAGCAATGCACCAAACCCTTTAGGTTCATCATACATTTCTGAGAACTTTTCCAAAGAAACAGGACTATATTCAATCTTAGAACCTGCTGCTTCAGACAAAATTGCTGCTAATTCTGTCATAGAATAACTATAGCCAGAAAGTAAATATCTGTGTCCAAATTTATCTGGTTGTTGTAATAATGCTACGATACCTCTAGCAATATCATCTCTAGAAATATAATTAATACGGCCATCACCCGCTGGATAAATGAGTTTCCGCATATCTGCAAGTTCTGGTAAATAAGGTTTCAATGGATCCATATACATCGCCATTCTGACATAAGTATATTTAAGACCACTAGATGCAAGTAAACGTTCAGCGTAGCCAAAGTATGGACTCATATGGAAAGGATTATTATGTTGATCTGCATAGTATCCAATAAACATAATATGTGAGACATGTGCTTTATGAGCTGCACTAACTAAATTCTCCACTTCTGGGAGTCGCTTAAATGACGGATGAATAATACTCGGAATAAATATAACCGTATCAATACCTTTGAATGCACGAACCATACTTTCCTCATTAAAATAATCTAATTCTCTAACGCCTACTTTATCTTTCCAGTGTGATGGCATTTTATCTGGATTACGTATCCCAATATTAAAATCAGACACCTGTTCTTTAACTGCATGTTCAGTGATATGTGACCCAAGATGCCCGGTTGCGCCTGTAAGTAAAATTGTCATTACTATCGCTTCTTTCTTTTATAATTTAATTACTTTCTATAGTACTGTATTGCCCAAATTTGTCTGGATATACGTATTCTTAATGACATTGTTTCGAACTAACCTACACAAAATAGTGATTATTGTAACAGCTCATATTTTTCAAAGATATTTTTTCAACATGTCAGGCGTAACATGACAGTATGAGATATCCTCTGGATGTTTATCGAGTCTGTCTTGATGTTCCTCAGCACTTGCAACGTAATTATTTAAAGGTAACACTTCTACGGCAATTCGCTCTTTATCAGGTCGTTTTGAGATGAAGTCGCGTGCTTCTTCAAGATGCTTCTGTTCATCACTATAAATACCTGTACGATATTTGGGGCCTTCATCAACACCTTGTTTGTTAATACTATATGGATCTATAATCTCAAAAAGATAATTCATTAAGTCAGTAATTGATGTCTGCATAGGGTCGAATGTCGTTTTGACACATTCTGCATAGCCGTCATATTTGTCACTAAGTGTTTCAGATATCCCATTTGCACGTCCCGCTTCAGTCGATAAGACACCTGGCAATGTTTTTATAAACGCTTGAACTCCCCATAAACATCCACCTGCAATGTACACAATTTCCATCTTTAACACCTCATTTCGAATCATAATTAAAAAAATAAAAGGAACTTTGTCATAGTTCCTTCTATTCTATCAAATTATTTCCTAACTAATGCGATAATTCCAGCAACGAGGATTAGAATACCTGATAAATAACCAAAAAATCCTAATATATATGAATTATTGCAGCAACAATAAGTATAATACTAATTAAAACACGTCTTTTATTAATTAAACAGCTTAATGTTAAAGTTATTGCTGATAAAATAATAGAGCTGGTTGCCACAATAGTCATTAATCCAACTAGTTCTGAACCATAACTTTTATCATAGTTTGTTAGAATTAGTGCAATCAATCCACCAATAATTCCAAATATATTTCCTGTTATTCCAAGAATCATTTCAATAATTCTGTTAGTTGGCTTAGGTTCATTCATATAATTATGTTCCATTGTTGTCTCCTTTTCTATGCTGCGTCATCTTCAGAAGAAGTATCTTCTGTATCTTCTGTTCCACTGTCTAATGATGAATCATCAGAACCAGGACCATTTGAAATGTCATCAGATTCAGATGCTTCATTTTCAGCTTATTCTGCTTGTTGTTGTTCATATTCTTCTTGAGCCAATTGGTCTTCATAATCTTGCATTGCTTTTTCGTATTCTTTTTCGCTTTAGCATTTTCTTTCTCATACAATGCTTCTACACGATCTTCTAATTGATTATACTCAATTTCTAACACATCTTTAGATACATGGTTCATCTTTTCACCATCAGTGAGTGAATTATATTCATCTACTAAAGCATTATACATATAAGCAGGATATGTCACGCCCAAGCCCGCTTGATCAGAATCATCATTTTCTTTTTTACTAGAAGATGTTGTATCTGATTCGTCCTCAACATCTGTAGTTGAGCTAGCCGAAGTATCTTTAGTGACATTTAAATTCTTAATTTCTGATTTATTAATAATCCATTGTGCCCTAACTTTGTTGAAATTAGGTACGGTATCTAATTCTAAAGTATAATGATCACTATCCGGTACATCATAAGTAATGTAGCCTGATGCAGTGTTATGCTGATTTAATTGGTGGCTAAATCCTTCATGCATATCTTCACTACCATACCATTCTTCATAATTCTCGTTATTTACTTTCATACTGAAATCAGTATTATCCATTAAAACTTGATCATCGTTATTATTTCTAAACTTTATGTATACTCTCAAGGCTTTGCCATTTACAGGCGCACTATACTCATCATGGTTATCTACGAATTCTACTTTAACTACTTTAATATCTACACCGTCATCATCCACGACTTGACCTATTTTAAATTTTTTCATTTTGTCTGTAGCTTTAGCCTTGTTATTGGCTTTTTCACCTTCTGCTTTATCTTTGTTGTCACTGAAGGAACATCTTCCTAAAAATACTAAAAATATAATACTTATAAAAAATAATCTTTTCATATTAGCCTCCTCATCTTTTTGTAAATTGAAAAGATACTATTTACATATATTTTTTTATACTTGATTTAAATTTTTTAGTGACATAAATAATTAATTGTTATCCCAACCTTTCATACTCTTTTATATGAATTTAAGAAGATAATACGAATTATTCATAACTTTTTCAGAATTAGTTTTTAAACTGGAATTACAAATTCAGATAAAGGAGTGCATATGAATGACTGGTATCATATCATCAGTATTATTACTCATTTCAATGGGGAGTTTAGCAGTAGCTTTTTTAACAGGAATATACGAAATACTTTCATGGTTAAGAGATAAAGATTATTCTCCTACATTTAAAATTCCCGTATTATTCTTTGGTTTATACGTGCTATTCTATATACCAACATTTATATTAATTAATTAATAAAACATGGAGGTGAAATATATGGAGGGGTTTCATATTTTATTAGTAGAAGACGATGAAACCATCGCTAAAAATTTAAAACAAATATTACAACAAAAAGGTGCACAGGTGACATTAGATAGAACTGGAGATAGCGTTTTTAACGTATTGAATGACGTTCATATCATTATTATGGATATTATGTTACCCAATAATGATGGTTTGTCTATCACTGATGGGATAAGAAGCATTTCTACTATACCTATTATTTATTTATCAGCAAGAGTTGATATCGATTCTAAAGTTAAAGGTTTGAATAATGGCGATGATTACCTTACCAAACCTTTCAATCCGAGAGAACTTATTTCTAGGATTAATAATCTTTTAACTATCCATTATGCTGATAAAGAGGCTCAATTTTATGAGTTTAAAGTTAATGCTAAAGACAAGATAATCAAATCTAATGATGGAAAGCAATTATCTTTAACTAAAACGGAACGTCGATTATTTTTCTATATGTATGAAAACAGAGATTTGATTTTAACTAAGGATCAAATTATTGATTACGTTTGGCAATTTGAATCCGCTTCTGAAAATACTTTGAACGCTTATGTAAAAAAATTAAGAACTAAGTTATTAGATTCTGGAACAATTATTGAGACAATTTATGGTATTGGTTATAGATTAAATGGGGGCTAATTTATGAGACTATTAAAAAAATACTATATGTTCATGGGATTGGGTTTATTATCGATACCTCTAGTTTTTTTAGCTATCAATAGTATGATACTACTATGTATTCTATTTATTGAAAAAGTCTTGGGTTATCCAATCGGTTTAAATTTTAAATCCAGTGGTCTTACAATAATTTTTTATATCTTTTTCTTCTTAATTCTAATTACTTTAGTTATTATTGCTTCACGCTATGTATATAAAATTGTGGATCGTTTACGTTTACTTAATGATAAATTATTAGACATTGCTAATAGTGACAAATTACCTAATAAATTAGACATACCTACTCATATAAATGACGAAATTGATGAAGTTGGCCAATCTATAAATATCTTAATAGACAGACTAAGATATAGAGAGTTAGAAATCATCGAAAACAAAAAGCAAGAACAAAATTACATTAATCAACTTGCCCATGATATTAATACGCCTCTAACTGCATTAAATTTAGAGTTATACCAACTCGGATTTCAATACCAAATTAATGATAATGATATAGAGTTATCTTATGAAAAGATAAACTATATTTCTAATTTAATTAAAGCATTACCTAACAAAGATGATATTTCTAGATTTTATACGTTTAACCACCAAGTTGATATACAAGCATGTATAAACACAACAATTGATAAATGGCACTATCTATTAGATTCAAAGAACATTCTAACCATTCTAAATGTTGAAGGTAACCCTATTTATTGGCTTGGTGACCAATTATGGTATGAGCGCTTATTTGATAACATTATTTCTAATATTTATAAACATTCTGATTCATCGCGTATTACCATTTTTCTAAACGAGGATTATATTACTATTCAGGATAATGGTATTGGCTTTAATGATATGTCTACTAAATCTAAAGGTTTAACTATTATTAAAGATATTTGCGAAAGATTCTCTTTAAAATTAAATATTAAATCTGATTCTAACGGTACTATAATCACTATTGAAAACAACAGAGAGTAATTATTTATATAAATCATTTATTTGTTAAAACTAGATATACTTTCTTAAAAATTGTTTTAAATTAAAACTACATAAGAAACATAAGCGTTCACATTCTTTCGTGTGTAGTTCTAAGATAGATTACGAAACATAGTTGCGAAGACTCCTAGGGGAGCATCCCAACTAAAGTGGAATGATGAACCTAAGTGCTATGACACACCAGGAACGCGTATCAACTTATTTGAGTAATCATCTATCTAAGAATACCTTTACAAAACAAAAAAGCTTTTGAGTAAAAGTAGAATTTTTGTAAGTCTTCATTTATCTCAAAAGCTTTATTATCCTCATTTAATGATTTAACGCATTCGTAATGACATTTTTAAACGTAGTTTCTTCAATACGATTATTCTGTTCTTGTTGTGCATTGACTCGCTCTTTAAATACACTTGGTTCCTTAACAATTTCATTTAATATATCAATTAATTGTTGAGGTTCGTCTTGCTTTGCAATATTCTTTTTAGCAATAAATGAACGACGATGCGCAGTTTCATCATAAGCCAAAATTAATTGATTATGGAGCATTGCACGTTCAATAGCATTAACGATTTCTCCACCTTTATTGATATCTAAATAAACATCACATGTTTGGAATAATTGATCAATCTTCGCTTGGGTGATTGTTGGATAAAGTTTAACGTTATCATATTTACCCAAGCCCATTAATTTAGCTGACATTTCGGTAATAGCACCAATATGAAATTCATAATCTTCACACTGTCGTATAATTTCTTCTAAATTGGGAAGATCATCAGAATTCGTTAAATTAAGTACTTGCTTGTTATAATTATTAGACTTCTGATAATCATACAAGTAGCCCAATTGACTGATGAAAGGACGATACTGCGCCTCAACATTTGATGTAATAGCCTCAAATTCTGCACTATCTGGGATAATTACTTTTGAATTCAGCGTCTCTTTATCTAACAATAACTTCATATTTCCCGGGACATTACTATGACTTTGTTCTTGCCAGAATAACACTGCATTCGACATATGATTCGATTGATATAACACGAAAAATGGTGTTGCCAATGAATTGATGAAGACAGTTGAAGTATCAACATCTATTTGGTCTAAATAGAAGCTAATGAAGTCTTGTTTTGACGCAAAGAAATGCGATTGACCTTGCCAATCTAATATAATATCTTTTGTGACAAAGTTTTCATATAATACTTCTTTCCCTTGACGATCGACGTAAGTCTTCAAGATGGGCTTTTTATTTAAATCATATACCGTTTCCGCAAATTTAAATCCATCTTTGTTATAAAAATCGACCGAACGCAAACGGTCCTTTGTATCAAACCACTCCACAAAACTCACAATTCGATTTTTAAAATGCTCGCGATAAAATATTCGCCCTCTTACATTACCATTATCTATAATTTCTGTATGATTATAATTACCTTTAATTTCCCATAATGGTGGCACTTGAACCTCATTAAAAAAGCTGGTTTATCGTCATCGTTTCGTTTATAATTTGCAAAAAATTGATACGGCGTCATGACGTTATCGGGTAAAAAACCGTCAAAATCCATTACAATGGTCTCATGTTTAAATCCTGCAAATTGAAGTGATTGTTGAAGTTTTTGTGATGCTTCATCAAATATTTCAAATAAATTACACTTACTTCCCAATTGACTAATTGACCACAATTAATTTGAATGTACATCATTATAATTCACTTTACATGTAAATTGCAACAGAATTAGAACATCTATATATATATAGTTTTTCTAGGTTTCATTGCACAAAACTCAATAACATTCAATCATCTATTCAAAATTGATTTTAGTGTTAATCTTGCAATACGTATATGAAGCTTGATTTAATAAGATATAATGGCAAAAATAACCTCAACCAATAAACATAACCACTTCAATGATTAGGGTTAAAATTCATTAAACTGCATGTAAATACATAGAATTAAACTATATAACAATTTTGTAACTATCCTAATTTTATTCATCGTATTTAAAATAAGAATGTATTGAAGAATTATTATTGAATACAGAATATTTAAGTTGAAATAGAACTAGTTTCCTCTTATTAAAATATAGTTTTCTTATACTTTTAAAATTGAAATTTAAAAATTAATCAAAAAGCTTTAAGAAGAAAGTATTATTTAATTACTGGAGTGAATGTCCAAAGAGGGAAATATCTATTTAAAATGTGAGAATAAAAAATGTTAGAACACTCAAGAAATAAATTAAACATAATATAGATTTAAGGTTGAAACGTATTCGTCTCAACCTTATCCTTACACTTCTTTAACCATGTTATACCACTTTATACCAGCATGTTGTGAGGTTGACTCTCCCTCATTGTTGTAGCCATAACGTTCATACAATGACACTAAAGCTTCTCGACATGTGAGTGTCACACCGCATCTTAATTGTTGCTTCGCCAGTTTCTCAAATTGCTCTAACAGTTTGCCCGCAATCCCTTGTCCTTGATAATCTTTGTTAACGACTAGACCTAATACACTAAGATAACCACCACTGTTAGGGTTGGATTGAATCTCTTCAAATAAGTCGTCGGTTATATATCGTTGATTAATTACAGGTCCATTAATATATCCGATTATGCGTCCTTCCTTTTCAGCGATAATGAATGTATCAGGTATTTTATTGATTCTCTGTTTCAAAGTTTTTGGCGTTGCCGCTTCATCTGGCGTAAAGCTCTCATTTTCAAGTTTAATAAGTGAGAACAAGTCTTCTTCTGTAACTTTGCGTAATTGCATTAAAACACCCTCTCTTAGTTTCAAAAAGTTGATTATATAATAGCTTACGCTTGTCTTAAATAAATGTATGACAAAACTGTCATTCAGTTGATAGAAGATATTAAGGTTTAAATTAAATTATTATGTTAAGTTATAAATATACATATTTATGATATTTTTAATTATTAAATAATCATCTTTATGTATGAAGAATGCTTTTTACTAAGGAGTGAATAAATTGATTAAAAGACGTTTTAAATATGCTTTTGGAACAACATTGGTAACATCATCACTATTACTTATGTCACACGGCCATGCTTTTGCAGCAACAAGTAACATTGACCAAGAGTTCAACCATGATAACAATGGTCACCCAATTACATCCCAAGATAGTAACAACAATGTAGATTCTGGTTTCAACCATGATGTTGATGACAATAACGATACTGATCCTGGTTTCAACCATGATGTAATTAACAATAATGACCCTACTAAACACCAAGCTGAAGATAATGACATGGGATTCAATGGCTATGCCGAACAAAACGGTCTAGTTAAACAAACATCTAAGTCTAATTCTCAACAAGA
>ERZ1023420.387-NODE-387-length-11490-cov-11.641277_pt1 | contig 11490 bp, 9 predicted proteins | sample MGYA00380512_ERZ1023420 | MGnify/ENA primary metagenome ERZ1023420 (study PRJEB33173, sample SAMEA4830390) | metagenome | study: EMG produced TPA metagenomics assembly of the PRJEB25223 data set... | reverse complement strand
TAAGGTTGCTTAATCTCAATATTTGGACTCATCAGTCCGATTTGACGTAGAGCCAGAATAGTTTGGTAGCCCGCAAAGTTTCAACGCTTTGTGGGTATTTTTTCTAATTTCACATTTAATCAATGATTCTTTAATATGTATTTTTGAAAAAGTTTGTCTAATTTTTAGTATTTCACAAATTCGATTAACTATAGTAAAAGTATTATTTATTTACAATTGATAATTTTAAAAAATTACATTGACTTATAGCTCAAAAAGTTTTAAGCTAGTAACAGTTCAAAAAAGAAATCGGTGTCTTTAAAAGAGAGTCCAGAGAGGCTTCAAAGACAATGAGTATAATTCTATATACTTTCTTAAAATAATTCAGCGAAATATATGAATTGTTTTATTAGAATGGCTTTATCATGTAATGTCTAACATTACATGTGCGTATATATTAATTTGCCCTCATGTCTTTGAAAAAGGCATGAGGGTTTTTAATTTTAAGAGGTGAGATAATGTCTGAGCGAATCATCATGGATGAAGCTGCAATACAACGTACTGTAACGCGTATGGCACATGAAGTTCTTGAATATAACAAAGGTACAGAAAATCTTGTGTTACTCGGAATTAAAACGAGAGGCGAATTTTTAGCAAGACGTATACAAGACAAAATCAATCAAATTGAACAAAAAATAGTTCCAACAGGTACAATTGATATTACACATTTTCGAGATGATATTGAAATTGCTAACAAGCAAATCACTCAAGATGCAATAGAAATTGATGCTGATATTAACGATAAGGTAGTCATCATCATTGATGATGTACTTTATACAGGAAGAACTGTTAGAGCTTCCCTAGATGCAATCTTGCTTCATTCTCGACCGATTAAAATTGGCTTAGCAGCACTTGTAGATCGTGGACATCGAGAATTACCAATAAGAGCAGATTTTGTAGGGAAAAACATACCAACTTCTAAAGAAGAATCTGTTTTAGTGTATTTAAACGAAAAAGATTTACAGAATGCAGTAATAATTGAATAAAGACCTTTTAAATCAGTACGAGAGACTGAAAAAGGTAAAGTATTCAAAAGTGAGTGTGGATTACGATGATAGAATGGTCAGTATTAATAACCATCTCACTATAATTGAATGCTTTGTCACGTAGATACGGATAACGATAAGTATGAGTGCTTATCTGTATGTTTACTACGATTTTTTTAGTCTCTTTACATTTAAATGTAAAAGAGACTTTTTTTATGAAAGGAAGAAAAAAGATGGAAAATGAACAAATGTTTGAACGAACCGTCAAACCGGTGTTAGACGTACAAGACAAACCTAAACCAACACAATGGGCGCTACTGAGTTTGCAACATTTATTTGCAATGTTTGGTTCTACAGTATTAGTGCCATTCCTAACTGGCTTGCCAATATCAGCTGCTTTACTTGCATCCGGTATAGGAACATTGCTTTATATATTAATTACTAAGGCAAAGATTCCAGCATATTTAGGATCAAGTTTCGCATTTATCACACCAATTATTACTGGATTAAGCACACATAGCTTAGGAGACATGTTAGTAGCACTATTCGCAAGTGGCGTAATGTATGTCATCATCGGTATCCTAATCAAAATCAGTGGTACAGGATGGTTAATGCATTTACTTCCACCGGTAGTTGTAGGACCAGTAATCATGGTAATTGGATTAAGTTTAGCACCAACAGCAGTTAATATGGCAATGTACGAGAACTCAGGAGATATGAAAGGGTACAATTTAAGCTATCTGGTTGTCGCGCTTATTACATTACTTGTAACAATAATTGTGCAAGGGTTCTTCAAAGGTTTCTTATCACTTATACCGGTACTTATTGGTATCATTGTTGGCTATATTGTTTCAATCTTTATGGGGTTAGTTAACTTTTCAAATATTGCTAAAGCAAACTGGATTGACTTCCCACATATCTATTTACCATTTAAAGATTATGTGCCATCGATTCACCTTGGTTTAATACTCGTTATGTTACCAATCGTTTTCGTAACCGTAAGTGAGCATATCGGTCACCAAATGGTTATCAACAAAATCGTAGGTAGAAACTTCTTCGAGGATCCAGGTTTACATCGCTCAATAATCGGAGATGGTGTTTCAACAATGTTCGCTAGTATTATTGGTGGTCCACCAAGCACAACATACGGCGAAAACATCGGTGTACTAGCAATAACAAAGATTTACAGTATCTATGTTATTGGCGGTGCAGCGGTTATAGCGATTGTCTTATCATTTATTGGTAAGTTCTCAGCGTTGATTTCTTCAATACCGACACCGGTAATGGGCGGCGTGTCAATCTTATTGTTCGGTATTATAGCAGCAAGTGGACTAAGAATGTTAGTTGAAAGTAACATTGATTTTGCAAGCAACCGCAACCTAGTAATCGCATCAGTCATCTTAGTTGTAGGTATAGGTAACTTACTCATCAATTTAAAAGGTTTAGGTGTAAACCTTCAAATCGAAGGTATGGCACTAGCAGCACTTTCAGGTATTATCTTAAATTTAATTTTGCCAAAAGAAAAACAGGATTCAAAAAACTAATTTAACAAAGATTATTTATCAGGAGGCGCTTTATGAATAACTTATTATCTATGGAACATTTATCTAACGAGGACATTTACGATTTAATTCAAACAGCTTGTGATTACAAATCAGGAAAGCAAACCTTACCACAATTCGAAGGGAAGTTTGTTTCTAATTTATTCTTTGAAAATTCAACTCGAACTAAGTGTAGCTTTGAAGTAGCAGAACAAAAATTAGGTCTAAAAGAGGTTAATTTTGAAACAAGTACATCATCAGTACAAAAAGGTGAATCACTGTATGATACCTGTAAAACACTTGAAAGCATTGGTGTTGATTTACTAGTAATCAGACATTCTCAAAATGCATACTATGAAGAATTAGAAAATCTTAATATTCCAATTGCTAATGCTGGAGATGGTAGTGGCCAACACCCTACACAAAGTCTTTTAGATATTATGACAATCTATGAGGAATACGGTTCATTTGAAGGATTAAACATTTTAATATGTGGTGATATTAAAAATTCACGTGTAGCTCGAAGTAATTTCATAAGTCTAACTTCATTAGGCGCAAATGTAATGTTCTCAAGTCCAGATGAATGGGTGGACGACTCATTAGATGCACCATATGTTCAAATTGATGATGTCATCGACCAAGTAGATATTGTTATGTTATTACGTGTTCAACATGAACGTCATGGTATTACTGGAGAAGCTAATTTCGAGGCAAATGAATACCATGAACAATATGGTTTAACAATGAATAGATACAATAAGTTAAAAGATAAAGCAATCGTAATGCACCCTGCACCAGTTAACAGAGGAGTAGAAATCGATAGTGAATTAGTTGAAGCACCAAAGGCACGAATTTTTAAACAAATGACTAATGGCATGTATTTAAGAATGTCAGTAATCAATAAACTATTATCAGGAAAAGAGGCGTAAACATTGAAATTAATTAAAAATGCTCAAATTTTAGATAACGGTGAACTTAAACAAGCATCCATTTTAATAGATGGTCAGCACATCAAAGAAATTAACAATAACATTGAAGTAGATGAAAATGTTGAAGTAATTGATGCACAAGGTCATTTTGTAGCACCAGGTTTAATCGATGTTCATGTACATTTACGTGAGCCTGGTGGGGAACATAAGGAGACAATTGAAACAGGTACAAAAGCTGCAGCACGTGGAGGATTCACAACTGTATGTCCAATGCCTAATACACGCCCAGTACCAGACTCAGTTGAACATATGGATCGATTACAACAATTAATTCAAGATAATGCGCAAGTCCGTGTATTACCATATGCTTCAATAACTGTGCGTCAAGCTGGAAAAGAACATGTTGACTTTGATGCATTAGCAAAGCAAGGTGCGTTTGCTTTCACTGACGACGGCGTTGGTGTGCAGGAATCAGCAATGATGTATGAAGCAATGCAACAAGCTGCAAAGGTCAACAAAGCAGTTGTAGCACATTGTGAAGATAATAGTTTAATTTATGGCGGTGCTATGCACCAAGGTAAACGCAGTGAAGAACTTGGTATACCTGGTATTCCAAATATTTGTGAAGCGGTACAAATAGCGAGAGATGTATTATTAGCTGAAGCAGCTAACTGTCATTATCATGTATGTCACGTATCGACAAAAGAGAGTGTCAGAGCTATTCGTGATGCTAAAGCAGCAGGTATTCATGTGACGGCTGAAGTTACACCACATCATTTACTGTTAACTGAAGATGATGTTCCAGGGGATAATGCAATCTATAAAATGAATCCTCCTTTAAGAAGTAAAGAAGATAGAGACGCATTATTAGAAGGATTATTAGATGGCACAATTGATTGTATCGCAACAGACCATGCACCTCATGCTAAAGAAGAGAAAGCACAGCCAATGACTAAAGCACCATTTGGCATAGTAGGAAGTGAAACAGCTTTCCCATTACTTTACACGCATTTTGTAAAAAATGGTGACTGGTCATTACAACAATTAGTTGACTACCTAACAATTAAACCAGCACAAACATTTGATTTACCTTATGGCAAATTGGAACAAGGTTGCTTTGCTGACTTAACGATTATCAATTTAGATGAAGAACGTGAAATCAAAGGTGAAGATTTCTTATCTAAAGCAGACAACACACCATTCATTGGTTACAAATTTTATGGTAATCCAATTTTAACAATGGTAGAAGGCGAAGTAAAATTTAAGGAGGATAAATAAATGCTTGAGCGACGTTATCTTGTATTAGAAGATGGGACTTATTATGAAGGGTATCAATTAGGATCTAATGATTTATCTGTGGGAGAAATTGTATTTAACACAGCGATGACTGGATACCAAGAGACGATATCAGACCCTTCATATACTGGTCAAATCATTACATTCACATACCCATTAATCGGTAATTACGGTATCAATAGAGATGACTTCGAAGCACTAACACCAACTTTGAATGGTGTAGTAGTGAAAGAAGCAAGCACACATCCTAGTAATTTTAGAAACCAAAAGACGTTACATGATGTGCTTGTTCAATACAAGATACCTGGCATTTCAGGTGTAGATACACGTAGCATCACACGTAAAATTAGACAGCACGGTGTTTTAAAAGCTGGGTTTACTGATAATCGAGATGGCATTGATTCATTAATTAACACATTAAAAAGTACTGAATTACCTCGTGATGAAGTGGAAACAGTATCTACTAAAACACCTTATGTTTCAACAGGTTCAGATTTGAGTGTGGTCTTATTAGACTTTGGTAAAAAACAAAATATTGTTAGAGAATTAAATATGCGTGGCTGTAACGTAACTGTAGTACCATATAACACCACTGCTGAAGAAATATTAGCCATGTCACCAGATGGTGTTATGTTATCAAATGGTCCTGGTGATCCAGATGTTGTAGAGGTTGCAATAGAAATGATTAAAGGTATTTTAGGTAAAATTCCATTCTTTGGAATTTGCTTAGGACACCAATTATTTGCATTATCACAAGGTGCAACATCATTTAAAATGAAATTCGGTCATCGTGGCGCTAATCATCCCGTAAAAGACTTACGTAGTGGGAAAGTAGATATTACAAGTCAAAACCATGGTTATGCTATCGATAAAAATTCATTGGTAAATACTGACTTAGAAGTAACTCATATTGCACTTAATGATGGTACAGTTGAAGGATTAAGACATAAAACCTTGCCAGCATTCTCTGTACAATACCATCCTGAAGCAAGACCAGGTCCAAGTGACTCAAATTATTTATTCGATGAATTTATGACTATGATGAAAGAATTTAAAGAAAAGGAGCAAACAGCAAATGCCTAAACGTGACGATATACAAACGATTCTAGTGATTGGATCAGGTCCAATTATCATCGGACAAGCTGCAGAATTTGATTACGCAGGTACACAAGCGTGTCTTGCCTTAAAAGAAGAAGGCTACCGTGTCATATTAGTAAATTCTAATCCAGCAACAATTATGACGGATAAAGAAATTGCAGATAAAGTTTATATCGAACCGTTAACACACGACTTTATTGCACGTATCATACGTAAAGAACAACCTGATGCATTGCTACCAACTTTAGGTGGTCAAACAGGATTAAATATGGCTATTCAATTACATGATAGTGGTGTATTAGAGGCTAATAATGTGAAATTACTTGGTACAGAATTAAAGTCAATTCAACAAGCAGAAGATAGAGAGCTATTTAGATCACTAATGAATGATTTGAATGTACCTGTTCCTGAAAGTGATATTGTGAATACTGTTGAACAAGCATTTGCATTCAAAGATGAAGTAGGTTATCCACTCATCGTTCGTCCAGCATTTACTATGGGCGGTACAGGTGGTGGCATATGCTACAATGATGAAGAATTAAAAGAAGTAGTGAGTAATGGATTGCATTACAGCCCGGCTACACAATGCTTAATTGAAAAGTCAATTGCTGGTTTCAAAGAAATCGAGTATGAAGTAATGCGCGATAAAAATGACAATGCTATTGTGGTTTGTAATATGGAGAATATAGATCCTGTAGGTATTCATACAGGTGACTCTATCGTAGTTGCACCAAGTCAAACATTATCAGATGTTGAATATCAAATGTTACGTGATGTATCTTTAAAAGTTATTAGAGCATTAGGTATTGAAGGAGGATGTAATGTTCAACTTGCATTAGATCCACATTCATTTAATTACTACATTATTGAAGTGAATCCACGTGTATCTCGTTCATCAGCACTTGCATCTAAAGCAACTGGATATCCGATAGCGAAATTAGCAGCGAAGATTGCAGTGGGCTTAACGTTGGATGAAATGCTAAACCCAGTTACAGGTACATCATATGCAGCCTTTGAACCAACACTAGATTATGTTATTTCCAAAATTCCAAGATTCCCATTTGATAAATTTGAAAAAGGTGAACGTGAATTAGGTACTCAAATGAAAGCCACTGGTGAAGTAATGGCTATAGGACGTACATATGAAGAATCTTTATTAAAAGCGATACGTTCACTTGAATACGGTGTACATCATTTAGGTTTACCAAATGGAGAGAGTTTTGACTTAGATTATATTAAAGAACGCATCAGTCATCAAGATGATGAAAGACTCTTCTTTATAGGTGAAGCAATTAGACGTGGTACAACACTTGAAGAGATACACAATATGACGCAAATCGATTATTTCTTCTTAAATAAATTCCAAAATATCATTAATATTGAACATGAATTAAAAAATCACCCAGGAGATTTGGAATATCTTAAATATGCTAAAGATTATGGATTTAGTGATAGAGTAATTGCACATCGATTCGGCATGACAGAATCAGAAGTATATCAATTACGCCAAGATAATAATATTAAACCAGTATACAAAATGGTTGACACTTGTGCTGCAGAGTTTGAATCAACAACGCCATACTACTATGGCACATATGAAACTGAAAATGAGTCAATTGTAACTGATAAAGAGAAAATATTAGTGCTTGGTTCAGGTCCTATTCGTATTGGACAAGGGGTAGAATTTGACTATGCTACTGTACACGCTGTATGGGCAATTCAAAATGCTGGATATGAGGCAATTATCGTGAATAATAACCCTGAAACAGTATCTACTGACTTTTCAATTTCAGATAAGTTATACTTTGAACCGCTAACTGAAGAAGATGTGATGAACATTATTAATTTAGAACAACCTAAAGGTGTTGTAGTTCAATTTGGTGGTCAAACAGCAATTAACTTAGCAGATAAACTAGCTAAACATGGTGTCAAAATATTAGGTACGTCTTTAGAAGATTTAAATCGTGCTGAGGATAGAAAAGAATTCGAAGCGCTATTGCATACGATTGATGTACCTCAACCTAAAGGTAAGACTGCAACTTCTCCAAGGGAGGCACTAACGAATGCACGTGAAATTGGTTATCCTGTAGTTGTAAGACCATCTTATGTGCTCGGTGGTCGCGCAATGGAAATTGTAAGTAGCGATGCAGAATTAGAAAATTATATGGAGCAAGCTGTTAAAGCTAGCCCTGAGCACCCAGTGTTAGTTGATAGATACTTAACAGGTAAAGAGATAGAAGTCGATGCAATTTCAGATGGAGAAACAGTTATCATTCCAGGTATTATGGAACATATAGAACGTGCTGGTGTGCATAGTGGTGACTCAATAGCTGTATATCCGCCTCAAACGTTAAGTCAAGAAGATATCGATACGCTAGAGGAATATACTATCAAATTAGCAAAAGGGTTAAACATCGTTGGTCTAATTAATATTCAGTTTGTTATTGCACATGACGGTGTTTACGTATTAGAAGTAAACCCTCGTGCAAGTCGTACTGTACCGTTCTTAAGTAAAATTACCGATAATCAAATGGCACAACTAGCTATGCAAGCTATTATGGGTACTCGTTTTAAAGACTTAGGCTATAAACAAGGTGTACAACCTTATTCAGAGGGTGTGTTCGTTAAAGCACCAGTATTTAGTTTTAATAAACTAAAAAATGTTGATGTGACATTGGGACCAGAAATGAAATCTACCGGTGAAGTTATGGGTAAAGATTTAACTTTAGAAAAAGCACTTTACAAAGGATTAACAGGTAGTGGTGTAGAAGTTAAAGATCACGGTACTGTTCTTATGACAGTAAGTGATAAAGATAAAGATGAAATTGTTAAAATAGCACACCGTTTAAATGAAGTAGGCTATAAAATTTTAGCAACTCAAGGTACTGCAGAAAAATTAAAAGAAGACAACATTCCAGTTGAAGTTGTAGGCAAAATTGGTGGCGACGATGATTTATTAACACGTATACAAAATGGCGAAGTACAAATTGTCATTAATACGATGACTAAGGGTAAAGAAGTAGAAAGAGACGGGTTCCAAATTCGTCGTACAACAGTTGAGAATGGTGTGCCATGTCTAACTTCATTAGATACGGCTAATGCTTTAACTAATGTAATTGAAAGTATGACGTTTTCAATGAGAACTATGTAGATTTACAACTTGAGAACGACAAGGGCGTTATATGTCAGTGAATATTTTTAAACTGATTATGACGACCAAGTCGTTCGTTTTCAAAGGAGCTATAATATGAAAGATTTACCTATCATAGCATTGGATTTCGAATCAGCAAATAAAGTTAATACATTCTTGGACCAATTTGATGAACCACTTTTCGTGAAAATTGGAATGGAACTATTCTATCAAGCGGGGCCAGATTTGATTAAATCGATTAAATCTCGTGGCCATGACATATTCTTAGATTTGAAGCTACATGATATTCCAAACACAGTTGAAAAAGCAATGGAAGGCTTAGGAAAGTTAGATGTAGACTTAGTTAATGTGCATGCAGCTGGAGGTACAGACATGATGAAAGCTGCAGTAAGGGGTTTGCATAAATATAGTAATGATACAAAGATCATTGCTGTGACGCAATTAACATCTACAACAGAAGAAATGCTACGTAATGAACAAAACATTCAGACGACGATTAAAGAAGCAGTGTTAAACTATGCTACTTTAACACAACAAGCAGGTTTAGATGGTGTGGTTTGTTCTCCACTTGAAGCAGAATTGCTAACAAACAAATTAGGTTCTAATTTCTTAAAAGTCACACCAGGTATTAGACCACAAGGGGCAGCTGTAGATGATCAAAAACGTATTACTACACCTGAAGATGCTAAACAATTAGGGGCAACACATATCGTAGTTGGGCGACCAATAACCCAAAGCGAGAATCCTGTGGAAAGTTATCATACTATTAAAGAAAGTTGGTTAGGTTAATATGGCTAAAGAAATAGCAAAATCTTTATTAGATATTGAAGCGGTAACATTATCTCCGAATGACTTATATACGTGGAGTTCAGGTATCAAATCTCCTATCTACTGTGATAACCGTGTAACATTAGGTTATCCTGAAGTGCGACGTGCCATTCGTGATGGATTAAGTCAAATGATTATTGAACAATTTGGTGATGTAGATATTGTTTCTGGTACAGCCACAGCAGGTATTCCTCATGCCGCTTACATCTCTGAAAAGTTAAATTTACCTATGAATTATGTTCGCTCTAAAAGTAAAAGTCATGGTAAACAAAATCAAATTGAAGGAGCAGTAAGTAAAGGGAAGAAAGTGGTAGTAGTAGAAGATTTAATTTCTACAGGTGGATCTTCAATTACAGCAGTTGAAGCTTTAAAGGATGCTGGTGCTGATGTTTTAGGTGTCGTTGCCATTTTCACTTATGGTTTAAAAAAAGCAGATGACATGTTTAATGAAATTGATGTTCCGTTTTATACACTAAGTAATTATAATGAGTTAATTGAAGTGGCTCGTGAAGAAGGAAAAATTTCTGAGAATGATATACAGACTTTAGTTGAATGGAGAGATAACTTGTAATATGCTATGTCAAAAGGGGGATTGATTATGATGACCGATGGTGAGGCCAATCGTTTCTATAACAATATGAAACATGTTAACGAATTCTTATATAAAGAAGAAGATTTTAAATCCCCGGATAACATAATGTCGATTGACAATAGTATTAGAGAAATGAGTGGAACTCAGTCAAAAGTGAGTATGGATTCATTTATCCATACGAGTGATTTCTTTAAAAAAGCTAAAGAAGCGTTAAGGCAAAAAGGTATAATAGATTAAAAACGTGGTATATATGACTAACTCTTTTTCACATATAGTTAAAAAGTAGTCATATATACCATGTTTTTATTTTAATAAAGAAAATATAAAACAATAAATTAGCGAATAAAAATTTTAATTAGTACCCATCCGATAAGTAAGACAATAAGCATAGATAAAATCGGTATAATAAGATGCATCATATTAGAAAGCCTCCAATTGAACTTTAGTTTAATTTTAACTTGAAAATAGTATAAGTCAAAAATTTAGATTAAAAGAATCAAATATTCAAATTTTTTCAAAATAATTAAAATTAGTCTAAAATAAGTATTAAAAATATAGAGAGGGGAATTATTGTGGAAATACCGAAAATAACAACATTTCTAATGTTTAATAATCAAGCAGAAGAAGCTGTAAATTTATATACGAGTCTATTTGAAAACAGTGAAATTTTAACTATGGTGAAGTATGGTGAAGAGGGACCAGGCGTTCCTGGAACAGTACAACATTCTATATTTACGTTGAATGGACAAGTATTTATGGCAATCGATGCTGATAATGGAGAAGATTTACCGATGAATCCATCCATTTCTTTATATATAACTGTTGATAATGCCATGGAAATGGAACGACTATTTAATGGTTTGAAGAAAGAAGGCGCTATATTGATGCCTAAAACTGCAATGCCACCATTCCGCGAATTCGCATGGGTGCAAGATAAATTTGGAGTTAGTTTTCAACTCGCGTTACCTGAAAAATAAAGGCTCTACGTCAAATCGGACTGATGAGTCCAAATATTGAGATTAAGCAACCT
>ERZ1023420.383-NODE-383-length-11613-cov-11.948607_pt1 | contig 11613 bp, 10 predicted proteins | sample MGYA00380512_ERZ1023420 | MGnify/ENA primary metagenome ERZ1023420 (study PRJEB33173, sample SAMEA4830390) | metagenome | study: EMG produced TPA metagenomics assembly of the PRJEB25223 data set... | reverse complement strand
ACCTTATTCAAATTATTGAAGTCTTTGAGCCTGGATATTAAAATTTCATCAAAAAAGAGCTTTTAGGCTCTTTTTTAGGTGTGCATATAAAGAAAAAGCGCTTTTTTTGGAACTTTTAGAAACAACACAGTTCTAAAACAATAAGGAGTAGTCTATGACAAGGTATGACAGCATTTCTACCTATAAGATATGCTGCTTACAACGGCAATACTTAAAAAGTAATCAACTAATTAGCGAATCTAAAAAGAGACCTCAACCAATCGATTTATATTGTCATATCATCATTTGACTAAAATTTGTAGGATCACCCCGCGTGTGCGGGAAAAACCTTGTTATTGCACTATTTGCTGTTCCAGTCTTAGGATCACCCCCGCGTGTGCGGGAAAAACTGCATGGGCGAAAAGTAACCCGTTGCTTAACCATCATCACCCCCGCGTGTGCGGGAAAAACTGACTCATGTGCTCTACCTTCCATGTCGGATTGGGATCACCCCCGCGTGTGCGGGAAAAACTGCTGCCAAGTTTTTTTATGCTCGAATCAAGAAGGATCACCCCCGCGTGTGCGGGAAAAACTTTCAAAAGAAAGCGGCATCTCATATACGACTAGGATCACCCCCGCGTGTGCGGGAAAAACTTTGATTCTCAACAAGGCACCAAGCTTGAGCAGGGATCACCCCCGCGTGTGCGGGAAAAACCGAAGGAATACCTCGATGGCAAAAAGATAACTGGGATCACCCCCGCGTGTGCGGGAAAAACTTCTGTTTTGAAACAGATGAAACGTGTTGGGCGGGATCACCCCCGCGTGTGCGGGAAAAACTCTGCCTTTACAATGGCAAAACAACCTTTCTTGGGATCACCCCCGCGTGTGCGGGAAAAACGCTGGAGCGAGTTCCCAACAGACGGCTACTATAGGATCACCCCCGCGTGTGCGGGAAAAACTTTGGATCTCATGTTGGGATAAGGACGACCTTGGGATCACCCCCGCGTGTGCGGGAAAAACAAATGGTTTACTTGTACTACAAGACTAAGCTTGGGATCACCCCCGCGTGTGCGGGAAAAACTTTGGTATTCCCTAAAATATTAATTCCTAACCGGGATCACCCCCGCGTGTGCGGGAAAAACGTATTCGTGGCAATCTTCTATCCGTTCGCCGCAGGATCACCCCCGCGTGTGCGGGAAAAACTCCATGGCGAAATCAAGCAAGCTGTCAACAGTAGGATCACCCCCGCGTGTGCGGGAAAAACTTATTATAAGCTTCACGCTCAGCATCCGTCGCAGGATCACCCCCGCGTGTGCGGGAAAAACTCAACGTCAGTAGCACAGGCTACGCTATCCGTGGGATCACCCCCGCGTGTGCGGGAAAAACTAGGCACTGCGCAAGCTGAAGCTAACTACTTTGGGATCACCCCCGCGTGTGCGGGAAAAACGTGTAAGTAAAATATCGTCCGCTAGACCAAGTGGGATCACCCCCGCGTGTGCGGGAAAAACGTCTGGAGACATAGCCAAAGTATCTTGATATTGGGATCACCCCCGCGTGTGCGGGAAAAACAACATCGTCAAACAGCTGGTTGATGAACGCACGGGATCACCCCCGCGTGTGCGGGAAAAACCAGTATAATAAGAGAGAGAATGGAAAAATCTCAGGATCACCCCCGCGTGTGCGGGAAAAACTACCTTTGGCAATCCACATATACTTATCCTCTGGGATCACCCCCGCGTGTGCGGGAAAAACCTTTTTCTTTATGCTTAACTACAATCAAGACCAGGATCACCCCCGCGTGTGCGGGAAAAACTTAAAATAAATTTAAAAAATGTACATAAAACTGGGATCACCCCCGCGTGTGCGGGAAAAACTATTTCGCAATATCACTAATCAAATCATCCATAAGGATCACCCCCGCGTGTGCGGGAAAAACACTAAAAGATCCCAATGAAATTAAGACTTTTCTTTCATCCTAGCTAAGAATTTATTTACTTTAGTTGATAAATGATAGATTAGTCTAGCATCTTTCAAAGCTCTATGAGGAACTTGATCCTCGATTCCATATGCCTTTAGAGCAGTCTGCAATTGATAATTATCCAAGAATAACTTCTCATCCTTGACGTATCTCATTATATCATGAGTTTTATTTATTAATATGGGTAAACCAAATTTATTCAGTTTATTATTGATAAACTGAATATCAAAATGGATATTATAGCCAACTAAAGTTAATTTACCAATAAACAATAAAAATTCAGAAAGTACTTCTTCTAAATCGCGTCCTTCTTGATCTAATAATGATTTAGAAATTCCTGTCAATTTAGAAATTGCAGTAGGTAATTTCTCCTCATACTTAATCAAAGAATTAAATTCCTCTACTTGTTGTCCATTAAACTTGACTGCTCCAATCTCAATGATTGTATTCTTTTTCTCGTCTAGGCCATCAGTTTCTATATCAATAACAACATAAGGTTTTAAAGAGTTAGCTTGTGGTTCTTTATAACTAGAATATCGTTTTATTTTACGAGACTTCGCAGCGTTACTATATCCTAATTTAGGATGATTTTCTGAAGATATCTTTGGGTTAGGTATTAATACTAGTGGAATACCATCAAAATCCACAACAGATTTTTGGGAATTTATCGTATCAAACTGATAACCAATCTCGTTGCGATAGTAATAACTAATCGTTGCCTCTCCTTCACCAACATTTGCCTGAATTCTATTCCATAATTTCTCTCGAATCCTAGAATTAAAATTACCAATGTAAACTCCTGTAGCAATCTCTTGCATCCATTTAGTGAGATCCCCCCTAAGAGACGGAGGGACACTTTTTAATGTCACCACTGTAAAGGGCATCTCACAACTCCTCCTTGTAACTAACACCATGCTTTACAAGCATATCTTTGTCATCCCATAAAGATAGAGTATCGACAAGTAGTTCTTCATCATCGTCAAGATCAAATAAATGTTGAATATCCTGTATAATTCGAACTATTAATTTACCATCAACAAAGGAATCTCTAACCTTCTGACGAGCAATCTTCCCAATATCATCAATCTCAGTAAAATTAGCTGCGATTTCAAACGCCAACGGAATTGTTAATTCGGCTTTATATAAATCTGCTATATCGTAAATAAAAGATAAATCATGACCCGTATGTACAAATCCTAAACCTGGTGAAGCTCCTAATGCAACTACTATACTATGTACTAGACCATATAAAGCTACATTAGCAGCTGACAATGCTTGATTAACGATATCACCACCTTCAAAGTCATCAGGATTGTACTCTCTTTTAGTCCAAGAAACTTGATATTTTTCAGATTGCAACCGATAGACTCTTCGAACTCTCGCTCCTTCCCGTCCACGTAGTTGTTGCATGGTCATCGCAGATACATCTTCATCTGGGAATCTCATTTGATACATCTTACGTGCAACCGCTAAACGTAATCGAGAATTTGATACAAGTTTTGCTTGTTTCTCTATAAATTTTGTTGAATGTGCCAAAGATCTCCCATGTGCATATTGACGAACACCACGTTCACCAACCCAAACCATACTGGTTCCAGTATCTCCTATCAATTCTACAGCACGATGACTAATATCGGTACCCGGTCCTAATAACAATACACCAATCATAGCAGCTGGTATTCGAACTGTTCCTCTACTATCTATCACTGTGATTGCACTATCAACACGATTTATTTTAGCATGTTCAACGTAAATAAAACTAACACGATCGCTAATTTTAGGTAGTTCTCTCAAAGAAGTTTTCTTAGCTCCACTTTTTTCTACCATGACTCATTCCTCAAGTGGCACCACTGTCATCAAGCCAAAACCATATGCTTTTTTCTTTCCAATTCCCTCCGTCAGCATTTTTTTGAAAAGCGTCTCATCACTAACAGTTAAAGTACCTTCGTAAACAACTTTTGATAGACGTATGGGATTTTCTGATTTCTGAAAAAGCTCATAACCACGCTCAACAATTGAAAATCTTTCCCCTACTAATGAGAAGCCATTTTTCTCAGATCGCTTCACTAGAAAGTCCATCTGATGTTCAATTGTCACATGCGGCTTTACAACCCCACGTTTTGATTTATCGGGTGAAGTAATTGAAATAACCGGATTCAACACTACTCTAAAATTCATTCGACAACCAGTTTTGATGTTATCTAAAAAATGTTGATAGTGCTTAGTTTGAGCGCTTCCTACAACACCATATTTTTCAAGTTTTTGTAAATTAGGTTTTTCTTTACTTACAATAATAAGATAATCCTTATCTTGAATACGATCGATTCGCCATAATTTTCTTGTACGGATTGATTGCTCTAATTCCGATGGAAAACTCTCTTCCACCCAAGCATGATAAGCTCCTACATGCGTTAAATCTCTAACCTTTCGTCTATTATATCGATCAATTTCTACCCTAGAAATGTACATTACTTCAATCTCCTATACTCTCAAAAATGTTATGCTCTGTATTCCTATTTGAAAAGTGAGGATTTTGAACACTAATTAATTCACGTACTTCATATCTAAAACCAAATCTTCTCCCTTTTTGTGAAAATGACCTAACATAATCTTGCCTCAGCTGATATACATCCTTATTGACTAACTGATTATCTAGATAAACTTCCAAAGAAACAGCATCCTTATCATGAGATTTTTTCATAAACCATAGAGAAGCTTGCCATTTCAGAGATTTTAGGCTCTCTAATGGATTAACATCTGTCTCACCTAAGATAAAGTCTGAAATTATTGGGAGTGCCCTTCTTCCCATAAAAGGTTGGAAATAGGGATTTTTTAGAGCAACTTTAATGATATCTATAAAGCTATCATCTGTATGGGAGAGGGCTACAACAAATACAGCATCTTCTAGATAATACCGATTCGTAACATAATTTCTATCAAATTTACCCTTTTCTGTATACTTCTGTGCAATATGGAAGTCTCTTAACAGATTCCCTTGCTGATCGACTCGAACAGCAAAATCGAGTTCATTTAGTTTTTGGATCTTTTCATCTTCGTCTCTCCTATAACCTAAACTAGCAGCAAGTAGTCCAATTACCGCACTTTTGGAAGGATAAAAATCTGTATGCCTAGTTTCAAAATGTGAACTCGTCCCCCATGATTGTAAGGGACCAGCAAATTTCAACAAAATCGTCTTCATAGCATTCACCTATTTTAAATGTATTGGGCTATTGTTTCTGAAAAATCTTCTAATAATTTTGAAACTGAATCTTTTTCCTCCCCAATTTGTTTTAGATTTTCGCTCTCATACAAAGTAACATAGAAGGTCATAAGTGGTTTGTCTACAAATTTCTCAACCTTAACAAACTCTTTGGCGAGTTTATCAATAGATTTAGTAACATAGCCTTTTATTGATTTAACTGGTTCTTCAAAAGCACTGACAAGATTAACCGGACGATCACTTCGAACCGTTACAATTAAAGTCTGTGGTAGCGTTTGATTAGCAAATGTATTTACTTTCCCTGTTGGAAGTGACTTTACAAAAGCCTCAATGAACAAAGATAAACTATTCTCCAACAATTCTTCATTTTCTAATTGTTTTGATAATTCATGAATCGCAACATTTGCATATCGATATAGTGTAGAAGAATTAAACTCTACCGTTCCAAGCATACCTGCCCCTGCATTATCCTCTGGAGCTAAATCATCAACAGCCGTAAAGAAATCAAATTCAGTTTGTACAGCATGTGTGGAAATGGCATGTGCAACCTGAGAAGAAGAATCCTCATTAAGATTTGGATCTTCAGCTACCATTCTACCAAACAGGGCAATATCAATAGATGGATCTGAATTAGCTAACTTTTGGAGCTCTTTTTTATCTGTTATATTGTCATAGGCTGCTTGAGCTAACTTCTTAGCTTGACTATCACCCATGAAATAAAGTGCTTTAACTTCACCTTTTTTCTTAATTCCAGCAGCTATCAATACTTTATCGGCTTTTTCCAATGCATTATCAATACTGATAGAACTATCTAGTTCTACAATTTTATTTGCAACGTATCTCACAATTTCTTTTGTTCGAATACCAACATTTGACTGAGCACCATGAGTATTAAAATATTCTCTCATCGCCTTCTTCCATGATTGAGAACTCACGCGAGATCTTCTAACTCCTCCATACTGAGCCGTTTTCGGGCTACCTGTATCATCTCTATTCATATTTGAAGGTGGTAAGGTTTGGATAGCATGAATATCTAAAAATAATCGTTGTTTAGTTGTCATTGTTTTTTTCTCCTTTGATTTGTTTATAATATGCTCTTGCCCAATTTAGGCGGACATTTTCTTGACCATTATTTAAAAACCAATATAAATCATTTGCTAGATCAGCGTAATTAACCTGAATCACCGGTGACCCCACTTTAAGTAGCGAAATTAAATGCCTTAAATGGTAAGTAAGTTCTTCAAACGTTGATGAGGTAATCATTGTATTAAATCGTCTATCAATTGCAGTGGTATCATCTTCTTTCCTAAGCTTACCAAGTGCAGAACCTATATTTTCATAGGGCTTAGATTCATCTAGCATCACACTCGTTGAAACACCTTGCTGATGCAATGCATACAATTGAAGCGCTGTATAAATAGCTAATTCCTCATAGCTTGGTTGCTGATGAGAACTTAAAAATTCCTCTGGTAAATTTTTGAACAGAATTGGCCACATTTCTGTTGCTTCACTCAAGGGTTTCCCCAATGTTTTCCTAATTTTTGCTAGTGTAGCTTTATCATATGTTTCCTCTTTTTGGTTACTCAATTTAAAAATAATCTTGTTTGTAACAGTCCAAACTGTTTGTTTAGTTTGATGTGACATTCTATACTCCTATTTTAACTGTTGACGAAGCCAATAATCAAACGAATCATAGGCAGTTGCAATATTCTTAATTCGCCCATCTTTTTGGATACCAAGATAGTCCCTCGTACCCCCTTGATGTAAAATAACTTCTGCTTCAGCTTTAACTATTTTCTTCAGTAAATCTCTCCATTCTTGTATCTTAGAATCTTTATCATCTTCTGGTTGAATGCTAGCTAACCATTGTCGGAAAGGTTGGTCAATTTTGAAATATAGACTTTCAACCATCTGTTGAGTATAACTACCATTAGAGATATTTCGAATTTCCTTTATATCATTAATATACGTTTTATATGTTCTAGAAATAATTTTTTTTGTTTCTTCTACTACTTCATTGATACGAGGAACCCAACCACCCTCGTCTAAATCCGTTAAAACCAAATCATTGATAAAAATTGAGTCAATAACCTCATCCGTTGGAAGCCATGAAGTAGCGTTTCCATCGTCCTGCATACTAATTGCAACAATATTTGATAGTCGATTTCCTATTATATCATCAATATATGTAAGCCAATCGATAACGCCAGGTTTTCTATGTTGAAGACTAGTATCTTTTATAGATAACAAGCCAAAAGATCGCCATAAAGATTGATTCAAAAGATGTTTCTTTGGTGTATAGGTATCCCGATTTTCACCCGAAACATTATACTTCCAAATTGTCATTGGCTCCAAAAAATTATCTCTATGATTGATATCAGGTAATTTCACAATTTCAAAAGAGAAAGGTTTTTTTAAATTAAAGTCTGGATCAATATAGATTCCTCTACTCCAAATAGTATATAAACTAGCTATATTAGTAATACCTTTTTCATCAAGGTAACTTTTGATGATATCAGAACTTTTAAGTTCCCAACAAGGTCGCTGAATATTTTCTACATTACCACATTCATTATACGGTGAAATATAATTTAGTAACAACGTTTCGAATAGAGTGTTACCTTTAATGTAAATAGCACCAATATCAAATAACCATCCTTTCGAAGATTTATATTTTTCATTTCCAAAAACGACCTTATCGGATAATCCTGAATACCCTTGAAATGTAATTAGCCATCTAGCTAATTCTGTCGCAGTTAGAGTATTTTTATTTTCTTCATCTTTTGGGGAAAATAAAGCTACCTTATTTCCACTTTCAGATATAATTCTATTTATATTTTTACCCAAAATACTACTTGCTTTAGCCTTGCTAATTTTATCTCTAGTAATTTCTTCTTTCGTTACCTGAAAAAATGGATACTTTTCATCAAATAAGTAAAAGCGATCTCGCCATTTTTCTAAGTATTGATTAACAATATTTGGAAATCTTTTCTTAGTCCAAAGTTTTTCCCATGTTTCATAAAGAGCTTCTTCATAATTCTCAATATCCATCTCATCCACTGGTTCAAGCTGATTCCATCCTTCATCAATAGTAAGATACTCATAAGCATTTCCATCTATATCAAATCGGGAAAAAACTGTATGCAAAACAGCCAACAATACTCGTAATACCGCAAAATCTTGTGTTTTCGTATCTCCTGCTAATTCTTTATACTGATGAGCATTTGTAAATAAATCCTGTAAAGAAACATCTTTTGTGGATCCTTTCTCGTCATAAACAACAGAAATCCAGGGTTCATCAAGTAAATTAAACCGACTCATTCTTATCCAACCTTTCTATGGTAACACCATATTTTTCATCATAGAATAGTTTAAATCCATTCAGTATAAACTCATTGTTTTTATCAAAAATAATCCCAAGAGCTCCCTTTAACCATGATGAGTTTCGCCATTGACTTAAGTGGCTATTGTTATATCTTTCAAGCTCATTAATCGTTTGATCAATATTATAGGCTTTGGATAAACTCATCGGAAGTCGTAAAGTATTTTGTGCTACCTTTTTTGCAATTATAGGATCAGCAATGTTCTGAGATATGTCTTGATTTTCTTTGAACAAACCATACCCCTCAGATATTTTTTTTAAAGCAATCACTTCAATTGTATCTTCAATATCTCGAACTTGAGCATATGCTTTTTCTTCACTTTCATTTGGATGGAGGTTTTTTAACCAACCAATCAGACTGTTAGTTCGAACTCTCGATTTTTTTAAGACAGGATTAGCAATACGGTATAACTTTGCCTTTGTTTCTTTATTTTTAGTCTTATCATCATGTTCTATCTTAGCATCCAAATATTTTTTATGAAGTTCTGGCTTTGGAAACGTAATTGTTAGGTCTGAATTATAAACCTTTTGGACTAGCGGTGAAATATCATCAGGAAGTCGTATTTTATCTGGTAAAAAGTACTGAGTTCTAGCTAATAGGTAGTCCCCATAAACCAAACGCGTTCCTTCATCAAAATCAAACTCTTCAAATGTTCCTAAAACATAAAATCTTGCTACTTCGTGCTTTTGGGGCCGTTTGATTTTGTGACGATGTAGTCGTCCAATACGTTGAATGAGTAAATCCATAGGCGCTAAGTCGCTTATCAGTACATCAAAATCAATATCTAACGACTGTTCAATCACCTGTGTACCAATAATGATTTTCTTTGGTGGACGCATTGCTTTTTTCCCAATTTCTTGCAGTAAATCCTTTTCTTTTCGGATTCTTTCAGTTGCTATGAAATTAGAATGAAGCAAATCTACCATATCATCTCCAAAAATATCTGAAAAATTTCTTGCCAATTCTTGAGATTTTCTCACCGTATTGACAATTATCCCCACTACTCCACCATTGTCAAGACCTTCTTTTACAATATCAAATAACTGTTCTTCTGGTAAACGATGAATGTAGATATTTTTTTGTTCTTGCTTTTCGAACGTTTTAACTTGATGAATGTTAGGCCCGTCATTATAAGTTATTAAAGGATAGGCGTCTATTTTTATCTGATCTGTATTTTCAATATCTCGCCATTTCACTCCCATTCCAGCCATATAGCTTTTTATGAGTTTTTCTCTTTGTTGGGCAGGTAAAGTTGCTGATAAAATAATTACAGGAACACCATAAGCTCCCATCCATCTGATAGCTTCCAACAAATATTGGCTCATATAAGCATCATAAGCGTGGACTTCATCAATAACGATAACTTTTTTACTAAATCCTAAATGACGTAAGGCCAAATGTTTTTGTTTTAAAGCCACCATTAAAAATTGGTCGACCGTCCCAACTACAAAATCATCTAATGCTGAAGTTTTTCTCCCAGAAAACCACTCATTGACAAAAATACTGCCGTTTTCCGAGTCGTCCATATTAATTGTATTTCCTTTAGGTAACTCAATAAAATCCGTATTTAAGGCTGCTTTTCCATGAACCAGCTGAATGGAAAAATGATCAGAATTGTTACCCTTTATATTCTCTGTCCACTGTTCAATCCTCTTAAAAATTCCATTGGAGGTTGCTTGTGTGGGCAATCCAAAAAACAATCCACTACATCCTTTTTTACTAGATAACTGCTCTGATACCGCTAGAGCCGCCTCTGTTTTCCCGAGTCCCATTGGCGCTTCCAGTATCACTATCCCAGGATTAGTCGTCTTTTCGATTGTTTGTGAGAGTATCAGCTGAAAATTTCGTGGACTAAATCCAAATCTTTCCTGATAAAGAGTAACAAGGTCAACGAAAGTTTCAGGTTGCCACAAGTTAGATTTTTTCCACTTTTTAAACCCAGTTTCAATACGTTGACTCTTGCTTTTCACATCAGTTTCATCCAAACTTAACAAAGGAAAAAAATGCTCATTACTAGCAATCCAGTCAGACATTATGAGTAAACCTGATAGAATAACTTGAGCAGGCTGTTTGATTTTTGGAAGCTGAGACACAGAATTAAACCCTGTTTCTGTTAAAGCCCAGTTTAAAAAGGCTTCTTGAGTTGACTTCCATTTCTGATAAACGAGACTATCTTTCTTTTCATCCTGGTAATAATTGGAGGGATAGCTCTTTTGAGAATTTAAACCGTCTAAATCATCAACTGGTCGTCCATGGTGTCCACCAATAATTGTTGCAATATCTTCGTCCACGCCATAATAGGATAACAAATATTGACCTGCAATGCTATGATGACTCTTTTTAGGGGAGGCTAATTGGAGAGAACTAATCCCTGAAAAACCTGCGCGTTCCAATTTTTCTAACAATTGAATATCCAAATCTACTGAATTTGCATAACCTTTTTGCGTCTGAAAAGCTGGTGTTGCTTTACCGATATCATGAACAGCCCCTAGGAATTGTGCCAATCTTTTCCCTTGGTTTTCAATATTTGCTTTAACATTAATAGAATTTTCAATTAATACCTTTTGTCCTTCACTTAACCAATGTTCCCATAAGAGGCCTGCAATATTTTTCGTGTCTTCTAAGTGTTGAGTTAATGGTAACCAAAGAAGTCTACTATTTTCCTCTGTTTTCTTAGCCCAAAAATTATCATTAATATGTTTCATATACAAATTCCCTTTAACATTGTATCACCATTATATTTTATACCTAACACAAAAATTAAACAATATATAATTGAAAGAGCTTCCAATATTTCATTTAGTAGCTCTTTCTTCATTACCAACTATCACTTTTAATACCCAAAAACTCCCCTTATAGTCTCTAGTGAAATAATGTGTTATTGTCACTGTCTCTATAAAGGGAGTCTAGTTATTTTATATTTTTACGTATCCACCTTCAACTACAAAGTATAGTTATTAAAAGCCGATACATTTGGTAAGTAATTGTTTTTCTGGTCTTAGAAGGCACCTCCACCTCCGCCTCCTCCTCCACCAGAGAAGCCACCACCACTA
>ERZ1023420.382-NODE-382-length-11647-cov-77.841787_pt1 | contig 11647 bp, 10 predicted proteins | sample MGYA00380512_ERZ1023420 | MGnify/ENA primary metagenome ERZ1023420 (study PRJEB33173, sample SAMEA4830390) | metagenome | study: EMG produced TPA metagenomics assembly of the PRJEB25223 data set... | reverse complement strand
TAGTTGAATTTACTATGTCAACGCCAACAAATTTTCGCATATTAAATCTAATTTGTTCCCCTTACTAGTTACAATAACGGCTGAAAAGAATTATATCCAAGAATCATAAGCTTATCCTTGTGACCCACCCGTTCCACAATGACATGATACTTTTTTGAAGATAATCATATCTACTTGAAATACTTTTTACTATATTTTCAACATCAGAAGAGTAGCATTTTGATGAAAAAAAAGTATTAAGCAACTGACTAAAAGTGCTTAATACTTTTTGTTATCGAAAAAGCGACGTCAACATAGAAACAAAACTTTTAAACAATTTATTTCTAAGTTATAATGCTTATTAAAATACATTTAACTTTTTATTTTAGATAAATAATAACAATAACGTACATAACCGAAACCTTATAAAACACAAACAATGCCATGTTTAATAATAAAATTCCAATTCTTGCTTTAATTCATCTACATATTCTTTAGTTCCCGTCACAATCAAACGATCTTTATAGCGTAACTGTGTATCACCATGAGGTACGATTGAATCATTATCTCTTATAATACGAACAAAAATAATATCGCCACCAAATGGGAAGTTACGTAATTGAATATTTTCATATTGATAATTTAACATTTGAATTTCATATAGAGATGTTTCTACATTACTTAATAAATTCAGCATATTAGGTGTTTCTATTAAACTTTTTAGTAAGATTTTATTACTTAAATAATTACTAAACACCTCTATACCTTGATGTTTCAATGTTGGATCTTCGTTTGTACTTTCAAGTCGACATATAACACGTTTAACACCGTGGTTTTTAGCCATTAACGCAACGCTTTTATTTATATTGTCATCATTCGTAGAACATACAACAATATCTCGCTCGAAAAGTCCCAAGCGTTTTAGTAAATCTTCTTCGTAATCTGCTATTTCTATCATAGTAATATCGTCAGAGAGCTTTCTACTATCACTCAAATCTTTTCGATAGTATAAAGAAACATCATATAACTGAGAAGTTAAATTTTGTGCTATTGGAATAGTTAATTGATTCTTACCAATCATACTTACTTCTATGCGGCGTCCCACTTCATTAGGAATTGGGAACATCTTCTTGAATATCACGGGTACGAAGACACATGTGATTACAGCACTAAGAATTAAAATGCCGGAAGTTTCCGGAGAAATCGCTTTTAATTTTTCAGCAATTTTAGCCGCAGCTATAACAAGTGATAAAGTTGATGTAAGCAAGAAAGCAGATGCAATGGTAGTTTTAGTGTCAAACCAGCGTCTAATATAAAATACTGGTATCAGTTTTGAAATGATAAATGAAAAAATGAGTACAGGTATAATGAGTAACAATGACGGTTCTTTAATTAAGCTCGGGATATCTAAATCGACGCCTACCATGATAAAGAAAATTGGAATAAAGAAACCATAACCAAAGGAATCTAATTTTTCTACCATCTCTTCATTAGGTTTAAGTAAAGAAACAACAACACCGGCAAGGAATGCACCTAATATGTATTCAGCACCAACACCTTCAGCAAGTGCTACTAATAAAATAATAAGTGCAAATACCGCTCTAATACCTATTTGCGTTGTACCATCCATTAACTTTTGTAAGAAGGACATACGTTTAAATAACACACCGATTACATAAAAGACAACTGTAAATACAACTAAAATACCTGTAAGCCATATCGTACTACCACCTTCACCATAAATGGCACCATAAACAGTTAGTAAAATCATGGTAAATAAATCTGCTAATACAGCTACTAGTAAAATAAATTGTCCTATCGTTGTACGCATAATGTTCATTTCTTTAAGGGTTGGTACTACAACTCCTAACGAAATTGTAGAAATGATAATCACCATTAAAAGGACATCATTAACTAATCCTAACCATTTAAATGCAAAAGCTAAAACAACGGAAATCATCATAATAAATGCAAATACTGTCAGTGCCAGCTTAAGATGACCAGGTACATCCTTTTCATGTTTATCTTCTCCTTGTCTTGGACGTGAATCCTTTTTAAATGCATTAAAGTCAATTTCTAGACCACTTAAAAACATTAAAAAGATAAACCCAAGCGTAGATAAAATATTAAGAAATGCATCTCTTTCCACTAAATTGAGAAAAGAGTGTCCTATCACAATCCCCATCAATATTTCAGCTACAACAACAGGAAGAAAGTTTATATTAAAACGATGCACAATGATTGGAGTCATAAATGCAGCTACGACGACTATAACTAAAGATAAGAATTCCATATGACCTCCTTATGTTAGGTATGACATGAATGATGTAGCTAATCCAAAATAAATAAGCATACTCACAATGTCATTAATTGTTGTAATAAAAGGACCACTTGCAACAGCAGGATCAATTTTACATTTGTTCATTACTAAAGGAATCATTGAACCAACCAATGTACCTACTGTCATTGCGCATGTCAAACTTCCACCTACTATTAAAGCTAATAACGGTTGTCTGAATATGACGACAATAATTAAGAAAAGGATAACTGCACAAACAATACCAGATAATAAACCACTTCCCGCTTCTCGCAATGCAATCTTAAATTTACTCTGTTCATTTATTTCACCAGTAGATATATTACGGACAGAAACGGCTAATGATTGTGTACCAGAATTTCCTGACATACCACTTATAATTGGAATAAATGCTGCAAGTAATGCCACTTGAGATAATGTATCTTCAAAACTACCTAATATAGTAGCAGTAATCATACCCAAAAATGTTAACACAATGAGCCATGGTAACCTTTTACTCGCCGTTTTAAACACTGAGTCACTTGTAGAATCAATGTCAGATACCCCAGCTAATCGTGAGTAGTCTTCACTTGCTTCTTCATCCATAACATCCAGGATATCATCAATGGTAATAATACCTAGTAAATGATTTTGATAATCTACAACTGGAACTGCTATAAAATCGTAGTCTCTCATTAATTGAGCGATATCTTCTTGGTCATCACCGACATTAGCACTGATGACACGTTCACTCATAACATCTTCAATGTATGCATCATTCTCAGCTACAATAAGATCTCTAAGTGATAGAACACCAACAAGTTGTTCATCTTCATTTACTGCGAATATAACATATATTGTTTCAGCATCAGGCGCTTGTTCTTTTACGTGAATTAACGCTTCTTTAACAGGTGTAGTTGATTTTAAAGAGATAAACTCCGTAGTCATTATACCGCCGGCAGTATCTTCTTCATAATGTAATAAAGCTTTGATTTCATTAGCATTATCTTTGTTCATTAATGTTAGCAAACTCGCCACTTTAGGTTTAGATAACTCATTTAAAATATCTACCGCATTATCATAAGACATTTCCTCTAAGACATGACTAGCATAGGTAGCGTCCATATTATCAAAAAGACTCTCATAATCATCGTCATCAAAGTCTAATTGATCAAAGAAATTTGCTACTTCTTTGGGTGATAAAAACTCGAATATTTTTTGTCTATTTCCATCATCCGTATCTTCAAAGTATTCACTTTGCTCATAGTTATGTAATTCTAAAAATTCTTTTCTGAATTCATCTATATCATTTTGATCTAATAATCGATCAAATAATTCTTTATCATATACGTCTTCACGAACGTTGTCTTTCATTTCAGTTTCGTTAGACATGTTAACACCTCCAAAACATATTTATTATACCATGTTGAATAATTTAATTAATTGTTTGTAATCAACATTTATCAGATAATGAGACCTGTATATGGGGTGGATAAATTCGACTGAACAGCAATGTAACGCTTGTCCATGAACACAAGGATGATTTCCACCGTACAAATCATCACCAATTAATGGATGACCAATATACTCAAAGTGAACTCGAATTTGATGCGTTCTTCCAGTAAGCAATTTAATCTTACATAAACTAGCAGTCTCATTTTGCATAAGCTTTTGATAGACAGTTTTTGCATACTTTCCCTTTTCATTAACTTCTCGCTTAATGATACTATCACTCAGCCTTGCAATAGGCACTTCAATAACACCTGAAGATTGTGTTTGGCCATAGGCTAAGGCGACATATTCTTTTTTAAATTTCACCTTTGAAAACAAATGGTGTACATGTCCAAATTTAGCAAATACAACTAAACCTGAAGTGTTTCGATCAAGTCGAGTCACAATATGAGGATTTATTTTTTCGCCTTTTTTTGTATAATAAGCAAGCACTTGTTCTACTAAACTGCCATGGGGGTGTTCTCTAGAAGGTGCACAATTTTGCATTTGTGGCTTGTTTACAATTATCAAATACGCATCCTCATAAATGACTTCTAATTCCTTATCGTAGGGAATCAAATTCTCACTTGGTGTTTCACTTGGAAAATGAACTTCTAATCTATCACCTTTGTCCATAACATGTCTGACAGTTACAGGTGAACCGTTTAATAGTAAAGCGCCATTTAATTTAATGGCGCTCAACGTGCGTTTAGAATAATCTTGATTTTTCAAAAAAGTTTTCACTGGTTCTGACTGTACAATTTGATATGTTAAAATCATCGTTCATCATCACTAGAAATAAATGAGTCATGTACCCTTTTCCAAAACGGAAATGGACGGAATCTAGCAAAACGCACTTTCTCATTAGCAACTCTATACTGTATTGCATTGACGTTTTTGTGCTTAATGCTAACATGATCGATTGTGGTTCTAATCGTATCGTGATTTACCGGCGTAATTAAACACGTATGATGTTTAGGAAGTACTAATGGCGAGCCTACCGTTCTAAACACTCTATTATTAATAGATGCAATTTCAGCAATTTGCATCGCTTCAAGTGATGGATGTATGAGCGCACCACCTAAAGCTTTATTATAAGCTGTCGAACCCGAAGGTGTAGATATACACAACCCATCTCCTCTAAATCGTTCGAAATGTTTACCTCTTATATTGACGTCTACAACCAATGTTGAGCCATTTTCAGTTTTCATTGTTGCTTCATTTAAAGCAAGGTATCTCGTTTCATAACCATTATCGTTATACCTGACTATTAATTCTAAGAGTGGATATTCAATAACTTGAAACTCCGAATTATTAATTTCAATAATAAGCTTTTCAACTTCATGAGGTAACCAATCTGCATAAAATCCTAAATGACCGGTGTGTATCCCGACAAAAGCAACTTTGGATAACATATGACTATATTGATGGAAAGCTTGTAATAACGTTCCATCTCCCCCAACTGAAATGACAATTTCAGGATTTTCGCTATCTTCTACCATTTGAAAATCTTTCATATGATTGATCATTTTATGCTTTAATGCATTTGATTTTGAATCACCTTTAGTAAGGATTGTATAACGCATGATTTACACCTCATTAGTCATTTTCATGTTTCTTAGCACGCTTTTGCGTGTAATACTTTTGCGCTTCTTGAATTTCATCTTTAATTTCGGACATTTCTTCATCTAATAAATATGCCGCTTCTGCTGCTCTCTCTAAACGATGTTGAATCTCATCTGGATATGCCCCATCATATTTATACCTTAATGTATGTTCGATTGTAGCCCAGAAGTTCATTGCTAAGGTTCTGATTTGAATTTCAGCCAATATGTGCTTTTGTCCACTGAGTGTTTCAATAGGATATTTGATTATCACGTGATAAGAACGATAGCCACTTTCTTTTGTATTTCGAATGTAATCTCTTTCTTCTATAACCTTGAAATCTTGACGTTGTCTTAATATATCAACAACTATGTCAATGTCATCCACGAATTGACACATAATTCTAAGACCAGCAATATCGTACATTTCTTCATGTAAACAATCAAAAGGGATACCCCTTTTGTTCGCTTTGTCTATAACGCTTGAAATAGGTTTTACCCTTCCAGTCACGAATTCAATTGGAGAATTATGTTCTCCCACTTCGTATTGTTTTCTTAATCCTTTAAGTTTTACTTTTAACTCATCGACAGCTTGCTTATATGGCGTTAAAAATTGATCCCACTGGTTCATTTTGTTTCACTCCGCTTCACTCTAGTTCGAAAGTTTTTTCAACAGCTGAAACAAACTCCTTACCATAGTTATTGTTTCCTTCTATGTTATTCAAAACATAATCTAATTCTTCTTGGAAATGCTTAAGTTCTAAATGATTATTAATAATGATTTTTTTATCTCTATTCTCATGCAACATCGACCATGTTTCCTGAACAAAAATCAAATATGAATATGATTGTCCATCATCTAAAAGATAAGCAAAACCATAATTATCACTATCAACAAGCATTTGACCTACCTCTTCTAATCCTTCTGTAGATTCCTCTGAGAAGCAATAAACGCCATCATCTTTTAATTTAATTTCATTTATGTAAATACGCATGCTTGTTTCCTCCTTATTCCATACTAGTTTAACATATTACAACCTATCAAAACACGCTACAACTCACAGAAAAAATCTTCTAGTCTCTCATGTTTTTACTGTTATCATTACTCATTCTTTTATGATGATTTAGTGATTACCACAATCTTTTGATCTTCTAACTCACCTAGCCAATTTAAGTTTCAACTTTTACCTATAGTGTTTGACTTTAATTATAAATCAAAATTCGTCATAATAAGACATGCTAAATTTACAATAGCTAAAACTTGATAGAGGTGACTTTTATGTCTACGAATAATGAGATTGAATTTAAACAAATACTAAATCAAGATACTTACTCAAAAATCTATGAACTCTATTTCAAAAATCAATCACCTTTTAAGCAAACTAATTTCTATATCGACACAGAGAATTTTAAATTAAAGCAACATCAGGCTGCTTTGCGTATAAGAGTCAAAGATTATATGTATGAAATGACTTTAAAAATCCCTGCTGAAGTTGGATTAACAGAATATAATCACTCAGTAAATATAGAACCTAAACTTGATATGTCACTTCAACTCTCTCAATTACCCAAAGATATTAAAAATATTTTAGAACACGACTTTAATATTTTAGAAAATGAGCTTAAAGTGTTAGGAAACTTAACTACCTATCGTTTAGAAACTGATTATCAAAATGAATTACTAGTATTAGATAAGAGTGAATATCTCGGCAAAACTGATTATGAATTAGAGTTTGAAGTTCATTCTTATGATGAGGGATATTCAAAATTTAAAAGTTTACTTCAACATTTTAATCTTCAACATCAAAAACCTTTGAATAAGGTGCAACGTTTTTTTCAAGAAAAACAAAATGTAAGCAATAAAGAGTAACAGTTGTCGATAAGGCAAATTACTTTTAAATGTAAAAATTCATGTTATATTAGATATATATTAATGGAACACGGTGATATTATGTCTAAAACACCATATGAGTTGATTGGTCAAAAAGCCTTGTATCAAATGATTGATCATTTCTATCAACTTGTCGAGAAAGATTCTCGTATCAATCATTTATTCCCAGGCGATTTCAAAGAAACCAGTCGAAAGCAGAAACAATTTTTGACACAGTTTCTTGGAGGTCCTGACTTATATACACAAGAACATGGTCATCCCATGTTAAAACGAAGACATATGGAATTTACAATTAGTGAGTATGAACGTGATGCATGGCTTGAGAACATGCATACTGCTATTCAACACGCAGAACTTCCTGCGGGTGTAGGCGATTACTTGTTTGAGCGATTAAGACTTACTGCACATCACATGGTAAATTCCTAAATTTAATTGTAGGTGAAAATACATGGCTGAAGAATTAAGAATCATGGAGAATAAGAGTCGTGAAGATACTAATCTATCACCTGTTAGCAAAATAGAAATCTATTCTTTTTTTGATCCTTTTAGTAAAGATTGTTTTAAATTATCTGCAATCTTATCAAAATTAAGAATTGAATATAATAAATATATAAAGGTAAGACATATTTTAAACCCTTCTTTAAAGGTATTAACTAAGTGTCAAGCTCAAAGTACTTCGGATTTTGACAATATTGCACTTGCCTATAAAGCCGCTGAACTTCAAGGTCGCATCAGAGCAGAAAGATTTATACATTTAATGCAAAATGAAATCATTCCAAAACGTGATATTATTACCGAAGATATGATTTCTGATTGTATTAATAATGCCGGTATTGACTATCAAGTTTTTAAAGAAGACTTGCAAAAGGACAAGTTGACTGACAGCTTGAAAGTTGATCTTCACATTGCAAGAGAAATGGAAATAGAACAAGCTCCCTCACTTGTTTTTTTCAGCGAAAATGTTCATGAAGAAGGTTTAAAAGTCGAAGGATTATATCCTTATCATATCTATACTTACATTATTAATGAGTTAATGGGACAACCTATAGAGAAAAATCTTCCTCCAAAATTAGAATACTACATTCAAAAGAAACAACTAGTAACAATGGAAGAACTTTTAACAATTTATGAATGGCCTGAAAAATTATTAAACAAAGAATTAAAGAAACTCACACTTCAACAAAAAGTTGAAAAGTTGCAATATCCAGAGGGAGAATTTTGGAAGTCTAAAATGCCTCAGTGTTAATGATAGATATGATGAGAGCTATACAAATTTCATTTTGAAAAATAAATCTTAATTACGATAGCGTGGACGCTCAAGTATAAAAAGAATATTTCACATTTGTTTTTAACTCAGTTATCTATAAATTAAAAAATCGCCTATGACACGAATAGTTGTCATAGGCGTTTTTTAATATTTACTGATGTATTTTTTCATTAAAAATATACACAATAATGTATATATGATGTATAGCAACAATTTTTATATTCAATTTAAAAATTTTCAAATAAAAAAACGCCGTGTCTGATTACACGACGCTAAACAAAGGGGATGGGAGAAATTTTTCACTTCAAACAAAGGGGTATGTTTGTTATGTGATTAATTTCATGTTCATAATATAACACGGTAAAATATCCTTTTCAACCCTTGTTTATTCATAAAATCAAATTGTCACAATCTGTTCATATTGTAAGCGAATTCAATTCTGCTAAGCTTTCATTAACTTTTCAAAAGCATCTAATTTCTGCTCAAATACTTCACAAGCTTCCTCTATTGGTTGAGGAGTTGTCATGTCAACACCTGCATTTTTTAATATTTCGATTGGATAGTTTGAGCTACCCTTTTTTAAGAATTCATTGATATAACGTTCAACAGCAGGTTGACCCTCAGTTAAAATTTGATGACTTAAACTTTGCGCCGCACTATAACCAGTAGCGTATTGATATACATAATAATTCATATAGAAATGAGGAATACGTGACCATTCCTTACTGATATCTTCGTCAGTTTCTACCGCTTCGCCGAAATACAATTTATTAAGTTTAGCATATTCTTCATTCATACGATTTGGCGTTAATGGCTCCCCAGCTTCTTCTATTTGATGTATTTTATGTTCAAATTCAGCAAACATTGTTTGACGGAATAGTGTTGCTCTAAATCGTTCTAATTCTTGGTTAAGTAACAATAGACGTCGTTCATCATCCAAATGTTTATCCATGTAGTCACTCAGTAAAGCCTCATTACAAGTTGATGCAACCTCAGCGACAAAGATTGTATAATCGCTTAAATTTGATGGTTGATTTTGTCTACTAAAGTAACTATGTGCAGAGTGACCAAATTCATGTACTAAAGTATATAAATCAGAAACAGTGTCAGACCAGTTAAGTAAAATAAAAGGATTAGTTAAATGCCCACCGGATGAATATCCGCCTGAACGTTTACCTTTATTTTCATATACATCGACCCAACGGTTATCTAGACCTTCTTTAACCACGTTTAAGTATTCTTCTCCCATTGGCTCAAGTGCTTTTAACATCCAAGATTTTGCCTCTTCATATGGCATTTCAAATTTAACATCTTTAACAAGTGGTGTATAAAGATCATACATTTTTAAATCGTCTAAACCTAGTAACTCTTGTCTAAGCTTCGTGTATCTGTGTAATAATGGTAAGTATTTATGGACCGTTTTGATTAAGTTATCGTAAACAGCTTCTGGAATATGATTATTACTTAAAGCTCTTTCACGTGCTGAACGATAATGATGCGTTCTAGCATTAAATACATTTTTCTTAACCTCACCAGCTAAAGTAGCACCTAGTGTGTTATTATGCGCACCGTATGCTTTATAAACATTTCTAAATGCAGAAGCTCTTAACTCACGATCATCAGACTCTAAATACTTGATAAATGTACCTTGTGTTAAAGGATAAGCTTGACCATCTTTATCTATAGCATCTTCAAATTCCAAATCTGCATTGCTAAACATTCCATATACATTAGAAGGCGTAGAAAGTGCGTCTTGTGCTTCTGTTAATAACTTTTCTGTATTCGCATCTAATATATGCGGACGTTTCTCATTAATCAATTTCAAATCAAATTCATATCGTTTTAAATCATCATTAGAATCGATAAAAGATTGAATAGTAGCTTCATCTAGTTGTAAAATTTCAGGTACTAAAAAACTCCATGCAGAGCTATATTTAATAACAAGTTGATGTGCACGTGCTTCTAAACCGGTATACTTATCATTTGCAGTATCTTGATCTTGTTTTAAATGTGCGTATACATATACCTTTTCTAATTTTGTACCTAGCTCGTCTTCAAGACTTAGCGCTTCATATAGTGTTTCGGCACTTTCACCAAGATGACCTTTAAATTTTTCTTCTTCACCTATTTTAGCTTCAATACTTTTAAAAGCTTCTTCAAATGCTTCATCGCTTTTAAATATAGTTGTTAAATCCCATGTATATTCAGGATATTTACGTTCCTGTTCTTCTCTTGTTAATTGTTGACTCATAATGTAAACCTCCTTAATAATCTAATAGCTTAATTTTCTCATTTTAGCACTACTTTTGCACGTTTAAGCCTTCGTGTTCATATAAATAATCAAATTCACGTAAAATAGTGTTTAATATTTGACGTTTGTCGTATTGAAACGTTACAAACACCCTAAACTTAACTTTACTAAGAAGTTGTTTACATAATTCATTATCATTTAATGTTCTTCTTAGCAACAGATATTTTAATTGCCATTCTATTGGATGCGTTATTAAATATATTTGATGTGGTACAACATATCCTAATTTAGAAATTACATCAGAATCACACATATTTAATTGATACATGGCACTGAGTGTAGGTTCTAAAACACTGTGGCGCTTTCTACAATAGTTTATATAACGTTGTATATTAGAAGCAGACAACCTAAAATTGGGAACATTATTTGATTGAAAAGTCATATTTATTATATCCTCAAATTTTAAAACTTTTCTTTGTGCAACAAAATTTTTACCGCCTACATGTTGAAGATGACTATATAATATTAATACAAACTTTTTTGAATCCCATGTTACTAATGTTCTATTAATTGGATGAATAAAAGCACTTTGAAATGGTGATAATTTAACGTATTTATCTTTCAAAGGAACATCTTTAATAATCCAAATCACATTCAAACCTATTCGCTTTAAACCAGTTGTTCGACGAATAATATTACTGATACTTATTTTAGAAAATTGAACTTCAATTGCATTTTTTTGATTAATCACAATATCTGGATATTGCAAAACTTCTTTGCAATAAGGTTCAATTTCCACGTTGAAATTCAAAGCTTTATAAATTCTTGCTAAATATAACTTTGCTTCATAATGTTCAACTGATTCTGA
>ERZ1023420.380-NODE-380-length-11811-cov-17.078173_pt1 | contig 11811 bp, 7 predicted proteins | sample MGYA00380512_ERZ1023420 | MGnify/ENA primary metagenome ERZ1023420 (study PRJEB33173, sample SAMEA4830390) | metagenome | study: EMG produced TPA metagenomics assembly of the PRJEB25223 data set... | reverse complement strand
ACAATCAAGCCTCAAATCATCTAGATCTTGAAGCACTGGAGCAAGTCGCAGAAAATTTTCGTATTTTAGGAGAAGACAACTATAGTGACCATTTGATTAGTCTTTGTATTACCTGTCAGGTTTCAAAACTTCAAAACCAGTCCGTTAACCAAGATATTGCTACAAAACTTCAAAACTACTTCTTTTCAATTGATATATGGACACTTCTGGATATTGATTTACTTGATATGGTAAAGGATATCTTCACAGAAGATGTGCTAAAAATCTACATTAAGGAACTCCTGTCAATTCTCGGCACAAATCCTAGAAATAATTTAGATAGAATCACTTTAGATGTTATCAGTAGGTGTATTTTCCAAATCATTCTTTACGGAAATCAAGAAGATAGTGATTACTATCTAAACGAACTAAAAACTATTCAATTACCAGACTATTTCATGTTACAAAAACTCTACCTTAAAGAACTAGAAGCCGCATACCTTTATAAATATATCGATAAAAATATAGGAAATTCATTACATAAAGAAGTTCTCCACTGCTTGGCTTTTATGGGAGATGACGATAATTTGAGAGAATGGGAGCAAACTTTCCGTCAATTATAGACTTTATTGGATAACAGTTGTACAATGATTATATAATTTGAAAAATTTAGAAAGGAAAACAGAATGCACGAAACACATTCTCTCCGTGAGCGATTTCTTGTTTTCTTCAAGATCTTTGTGCCCATACTGATTTATCAATTTGCCAACTTTTCGGCAGCCTTTGTGGACACTACCATGACTGGTCAATACGATACCCTACACTTGGCGGGGGTAGCCATGGCAACGAGTTTATGGAGTCCTTTTTTTACCTTCTTAACAGGTATCGTCTCTGCCTTGGTTCCTATTATCGGACACCATCTAGGGGCAGGTCGCAAGGACCGAGTGGCACCTGATTTCTATCAATTTCTTTATATGGCCTTGGGACTATCACTTATCCTCTTTGCCCTCGTTTTTCTGGGGGCACCCTTGGTTTTGAACCATCTAGGTCTGGAGCCTTTGGTCAGAAAGGTCGCCCTTGGTTATCTACGATTTTTGAGTATTGGGATTATTCCCCTTCTTCTCTTTAGCGTGGTTCGCTCCTTCCTTGATGCACTTGGCCTCACGCGCCTTTCCATGTACCTCATGCTTCTGCTCCTACCTCTCAATGGTTTCTTCAATTTCCTCCTCATCTATGGCATTGCTGGTTTACCAGAGTTAGGGGGAGCCGGAGCAGGTTTGGGAACTTCATTAGCTTACTGGGCCCTTCTCCTTATTTCCATCACGGTTATCAAAAAACATCAGAAGGTAAAACCCTACCACATCGAAAAGATTCAACCTCTTGATAAAAAAGCACTGATTGACGCCCTTAAACTAGGTCTCCCCATTGGTGGAACGGTTTTTGCAGAGGTCGCCATCTTCTCAGGTGTTGGTCTGATTATGGCCAAGTATCCATCTTTAGTCATTGCCAGTCACCAGGCAGCCATGAACTTCTCAAACCTCATGTATGCCTTTCCTCTCAGCATTTCCAGTGCTATGGCTATCATCATTTCCTACGAATTTGGGGCTAGACGCATGGATGCGGTTAAGAGCTACAGCAAGCTGGGACGGTTGACAGCCTTAGGATTTTCTATCTTTACCTTGATTTTCCTCTACTTCTTGCGCTATGATTTAGCAGAACTTTATGGGCATGAGCCTGACTTTTTGAGAATGACAGCCATTTTCATGACCTATAGCCTCTTCTTCCAAGTGGCGGATGTCTTTGCGGCTCCCCTTCAAGGAATTTTGCGTGGTTATAAAGACACCAAGGTCCCTTTTTATCTCGGTGTCTTGGCTTACTGGGGGATCACCTTCCCAGTAGGCTTCCTGCTTGAAAAAGTTACTGAACTTGGTCCTTACAGCTACTGGATTGGCCTGATTGCCAGCCTTATCGTCAGTGGGCTCTGTTACCAATGGCGTCTAAATAAGATCGTTAAGCGTTACGAATTTCATCGTTGATATACCTTAAGCAGTCTCATCAGACTGCTTTTTATCTGCTCAAATCTTGATAACAAAGAAAAAGCCTCCTGCATATTGAAAACGAATAGACTGTTATCAATACACAGAAAGCTTTTTTATGAGTGATTCTTTAGATTCAGATTTTCCTACAGCATTACCCAGATGAACTTATTAATGAAAACAAAGTTGTTTGATATGAAAAAAAGTGTCACAAAGTCCAGCCGGATCAACTAGGGCACTATAGATCATGACTAAACCACATAGTGCTAAGAAGTGATAAAAATAAACGACCTTCTCTCCTGTTTTAGGGAGTAAGAGAAAAGACCAAAACCATAAGCCACAAATCGTTACTAATATGATTATTTTATCAACGCATTCCATAACAATTTCTCCATCATAGAAGATTTAGCACAATAAAATAGCCCAAAGGACTATCTGAATATTATCATAAAAACCTAACAAGTGCTGTCATATTTCCTTAAGGGAAATCTCGGGGATTTTGTCGCTAGTTTTGTTTGAGTAAGTTTAGACATATAATATCATAATTGGGAGGTTGGGGAAGACTATTATTACACAAAGTACAATAATGTTTACAGACACCAAAACTAGTAATTATAGGGAAAATGAATTCTTTACACTTGTTAGATTTCTCACTACTATAGTGTACTACTTTTTTGGTTTGATGTGTAAAACAATTTGTATAAAATTGTAAAAAAATGTAATGAAATGTCACTTTTTTGTCCTGAATGGTCATATCACATGACATGTTAGTTCTTGTAGCACATGGATTTTCCAACATTGAAACGCTCATTATTAAAGAGGCTGGCTCAAAAGAAACCAACCTCCTAAATAAATTGTTAAAAAGCACTCAGACATGATGATTTGATTGTCAGATAGAGCCCCAAGAGCAAGCCAAACTAGAACTTTTGCAATTCCAATGCTTTTGTCCTGTATATCAGTTTATGCAACTCTCATCAGTCCACCTGATCAAGCAAGTAAGCATAACCTTCTTTTTCCATATCTACCTTAGGAACAAATCGTGTTGCGGCACCATTGATACAATAGCGCAAACCACCCTTATCACTTGGGCCATCTGGAAAGACATGCCCTAGATGGGAGTCACCCACACGACTACGGACCTCGATACGTTCCATATTATGAGAATGATCTTCCTTGTAATTGGCTACCTCAGGACTAATCGGACGGGAAAAGCTTGGCCAGCCACAGGCAGAATCAAACTTGTCCTTGGATGAAAAGAGGGGTTCACCAGTCACCACATCCACATAGATGCCAGGTTCAAACTGATTCCAAAGGGGACTCGTAAAGGCACGTTCCGTCCCATTTTCCTGAGTAACCGCATAGGCTTCTGGACTCAGACTTTTCTTAAGCTCCTCCTGATTTGGCTTGCGATAGGCACCGGCATCAATGACTGGAGTTGAAGCCTGATTGACATTGATATGGCAGTAGCCCTTAGGATGCTTCTTGAGATAATCCTGATGGTATTCCTCAGCAGGAATAAAGTGTTGCAAAGGCAACAACTCAACCGCCAAAGGCTGACCGTATTGTTCGGACATCTCTTGGAAAACTTGCTTGATGACTGGTAGGTCATCTTCATCCGTGTAGTAAACACCCGTACGGTACTGGGTTCCCACATCATTCCCCTGTTTGTTTTTGCTTAGAGGATTGATGATACGGAAAAAATGTAGCAGAATCTCTCGCAATGACACCTTGCTAGCATCATAGGTCACCTGAACAGTCTCAGCGTGACCCGTCTGACCGATGAGCTCGTAGCGAGTGGTCTCACTACGCCCATTAGCATAACCCGAAACAGCATCTAACACACCAGGAACACGTGAAAAGTATTCCTCCACGCCCCAGAAACAGCCACCAGCAAGATAGATTATATGATTATTAGGATTTGACATTTTTAACACTCCCTTCAATAGATACTTGCATCTCCACGCCTTAAGTGTAACGCTTTTGAGAAGATTTCGCACTTATAGTGACTTGGGAAGAGAAAAAATCCCATCACTATTGTGATAGGATTCAAATAGATGACTTTATCACCTTGATTAATCTACAAATAAACAGATTGACTGGTAATCAATACATCAGGTAGCAACTGAACAACAATACCCTCATCAGGATTTTCAGAATCATCAAATAGGAATGCTAGTTCTCCAGTTCTCTCGATGTACAATTCACTTAAACTAAATCTCTGTTTACTTTCAATACCAAATTCAGCTATCAACAAGGCTTGAAGTTTTTCTAACTGTTTATCTTTTTCCTCTAAAAACAGAGAGTATACCGATTCTTGTTGTTCTGTAATACCATCATTTTCACAATATGCGGAAAAAGCAACTGGCACATTTTGAGACTTTGAAAACAGGTTCACTTCAAGATTGGTGTAATACCCAAAATCAAATTCTAATTCACCAAATTTTGACTCTATCATTATTCACTACCTTTCTTCTCATTTAATTCTTTACATTTAGCAATTCCACCTTTGTGTGGAATTGCACCGTGGGCATCTATAGGTACCAGATCTAACGTTTTCATATCACTTCTTTCATGATAGGTAAGTTTATTTTCTTTTCTATATGCTTTTGCCTCTTCGGGACTGACTCCCATTTTGATAGCTAATTGTAAATCAGCTTGTTTAAAATTTTTATCCCTATTTTCTGAAAAATTTTTTATTTTAAAGCTTTCTTTAGCTAAAGGTGTAAAATCTGGTTCACCATTTTTAAAGGTAATTCCATCAATACCATATGGTTGAAATATTTCCTTAATCGTTTTCTGTTCTGGATTAGTAAGTTTATTCTGCGGGACATAGTTTGGATCAGGAATCCATTTCGAATTTCCAGGCTCACCAGTCCATTTCCCATTTGTGCTAGGAATAAATTGCTTTTCGATATTATTGTCATTTATTTTAAAAAGTGATTTTGTAAAACTTTTAATTTCTTGTTCAGACAACTTATCCTTTGGGAGAATACTCTTAAAATTATCGGCAGTATTTTTCACTGCTTCAAGAATTTTTCCTTCCATTAGTATACGCCCCCTTCTTTTGTTTGAACTTCAACAAAACGTTTAAATAGATTTTCGTAGGAAGAATCTCGAAACTGTTGTTCTTCAATTACCAATGCCAAGATGATATTAATGATTTCTTTAGAGTAAGATTCAATAGGTAGTTGGAAGTTATGTACAACAGTATCAACCCAATCATGAATATCGTCTTCATCCTTTGATTTTTCAATTGCTTGATCGGCATCTAGTAACTCATATACAAGTTCTCTAATACTCTTCAAATTAACGTCTCCACTAGCATCATTAACTTCCATAAGAAGCCGTTTAATTTTTGAGCTGATATTTGAATTTACAATCAATTCACTCACACTAGAATAATCTATATGCTTACCTTCGGTCATCCAATTTGTTATAAGATAATCTAAAATAACCGATTTGACATTGTCAGATTTGAAGCTTTTAGGAATCGCACTTCCTACAAACGTATTCTGAAAGGTGTTAGAATCATGCTCCACCTTTTTAACCTTACACAAAACTGGTTGAATCCATTCATTTTGATAAACTGCTGCAACACCCTTTGGTAATTTGGCTAGTTCTATGATTTGGTCATCATTTAAATTAGCTGACTTACCTACTAAATCACGATCTGAAAAATCAGGTAATCGCATAATAATCTTAGTATTGGTATTTCGGATAACTGACAAATCCATTAAACCTGGAGCTTGATCAGCAATAATAAATCCTTCTCCATATGTTCGCATTTCAGCAATAGCATTTGCCAACATCTCCACACTTTTACCTAAGAGATTAGCTGATTCAGCCATTTGTTCTGTTGATGTGCGTTTTAGGAGGTTATGAGCTTCTTCGAGAACAGTGATGTGTTTTAATTCGGCATTCATATCCCCGTTAGCCATGCGATACTCTTGCAGTTTCAAGACCAAAATACCCATTAGCAAAGATTTAGTCTCAGTGGAACCAACTCTACTGAGGTCAACGATGACATTTGAATCAAATAGATGCTCATTGGTAAGTTCATCATTTGAAAAGATAAGTCCATTAATTCCATTTGTCAGAGATTCGATTCGAGTTAATAAGGCTCCCTTGTAGGCTCCTTTATTCTCATCATCATATTCACTGGAATCAATTATCGTCTTAATATTGTCTGCTATATCATTGAAATTTGGATACAGTCTACCATAAGGGTTGGTTGATTCAAGGAGATTCCATCCACAATCCTGATAAGATTGTTCTACAGCTTTTTTTAAAACCGCTGGCATAGCCGCATACATCGGCCAGCACACATTGAAAATTTCGACTAGCCTATCTAGATGCTCTAAGATATGAATTTCTTTAGGGAAACTAAAAGGATTCAACCTCAACAAAGGTGTTAACTGAGGATTCGTTCCATAAACTGAAACATCGTCGTGATTACCAAAGACATGCTTATATTCTCCTTTTGCAGGTTCAACAACTAGGAATTTCAAGCCATTCTTTCTACCTTCATTAAGAAGTTGATAAATCGTATTACTCTTACCAGAACCCGTACTTCCTGTTACAAAAACATGCGAAGCCAAAGAGTTTTGTCTAAGGTTAACAGGTACATCTTCCTTATGATACATATGGAAAATATCACCTAAATGAAGCACCTTATCAGTAACATCTTCTTCATCAAATTTAGCAATATTTCGTCCGAACTCTGCACACTCTAAAATCGGGAGTCCAGGAATAGATTTTCTAGGAAAGTTCAATGAAAAGGCTAATTCTTGACCAGTAAGAGGTACTGTTGGAGTCACAATAGATGGATAGACATTAAAGGTTGAATCAGCTAATAGCAGATTAGGATTCAGTCCAAATAAGGGATGGCGTAATTCTCTTAGATAAGCAACTATTTCTTCTGCATCACCACTGCTCTCACCCAAATCTCCTCTCCATAAATTAACTGAAGACTGACTCATGAATGATTCTTCACCTTGGGTCAAAGCTAAATAAGTGTGAGCAACATTATTCGCAATATTCTGGTCCTCACTGAGTACATAGGCAGCGAACTCCCACATTCCCATAGCCGTTCCTTTTTCAAAACGTTTCATCTGTTCTTCAAGGACCTTAAGGGCGTGGGAAATATTATGATTAGTGAAGGATTGAGTGATTCCCTCATTCTTACCAACTGTCGCAGTAACATTTGAGGCACGCGCAAAATTAGCACCGATATTAGAACCTAAGTTAACACCACTTGATGAGCCCAAGGTTTGACCAACTGTTTGAGATAGGGCACGACTAGCAGTTCTAGCGAGTGCACGACTAACAGTTTTTGCAGTCGATTGACCAATAGAGTTTGAAGTACTCGTTCCATAATTCCTAGAGTAATGGTAATCAGCAGTTGCTCCCACTCCTAATGGAGCCCCTTCAACACTACCACCAACAGTATGTGACGAACCTTTATTGGTTCCATCCGTATGAGATGTATTGGTACTATCAGTCTGTCCAGACGAATCCGTTTGGGATTGACCACTAGTTTGCGTGTCCCCAGCAGATTGGTTAACTGACTGATTCTTACCATGTTGAATACCCGCACTGGCTCCTACATTTACACCAAAAGTAGCCATGGAAGTAGTTGCATCTGAAGCTGTGAAAGTATAGTTGGTTTGCCATTTTTCATATGGTGCTAAGGCTGAAAATAGCTCAGACAAACGCAACTTTCTATTTTCTATATCTTGGATAGGACTTGCTAAAAGGATTAAGGTATAGTTTTCGGATGGTTGTGACGGAATGATACCATCAATCAACTTTTCAATAGTTTGACTTATAAATTTTTCAGATTTAGCAGCTGGTAAATTAGACACTGTTGCTACCGAATAAGGATTAGAGTTTGCTAGACAAGGAATCCTACCAATTCCCCTCTCATTTTGAACCGTAGAGCCAGGAAAGTTACCTTTAATGGCTTCTAACAATCGCTTGCGATAATTTTCGGCATTAACATTATCAGAATCATTCTTAGTATTTACTACAGCCAGATAAACTTCTGTATTTGTCTCAGTTCGATTGAAAACAAGAGCAATATTACAGTCTTCATTGGAAAGCACCTCATAGACATTGACGAGCTTTTCTAAACTATTTTCTTTTTTGTCTACGACCCATTTTGTGATATTGAAATACCTGATATTGTATGATTCCTGGAAGTCCGTACCAAATTCTACCTTATTTTCGATAGGAACATAGAGTTCTTTTATCTGTTCCAAATACGAATTAAAAATTTCTACTCCACATGAAGCTAATAAGCGATTCGTTAATTCCTCATCACTAATATTAGGTTGGTCGGCTAGATATTTCTCTCTTTGCTCTTCAACTTGTTTGAGTTGTTCTGGGCTCAAAGCTGAAAGTTTCGCCACCTTATCAGCAGCCTTAGCCCCTGCCTTATTAATAATGTTTTTTATTCCCATACGATTCACCTACAAAAAGCTATTTCCAAGTAATCATTTGTTTAATCTGGTTTGTATAATTTTCAATTTGTTGCTGTTGCTCCTCTAAACTTGCAACTTCATTTTTTATTCTCTGAATTTTCGCATTTAAGGCACTCAGTTCTGGACTAAATTCAATAATATTTTGGACAATTATACTTGTGAGATTAAATAGCCACATTTTAAAAGCTTTTTCATGCTCTGAACAAATACTTCCAGCAAATTCCGTCATCTTTGATTTAAATAAATCATTAAAGGTCCTCTTAAGACCAGACGCATTAACTTTACTTGATCTCAAAGTAAAATCACCCAATCTAAAGACATAACTGAGTTCTTCTTTACTAAATTTTTCAAGATTCAATTGACCAAAATCTATCTCCTCATAAGATAAAATCAATTGAGAAAGCTTTTGACGTTTTTCTGGTTCAAGTCCTAAATCACCTGAAATAATAGCCTCAAATTGTGATTTTATTTCAGAAGCATGATTAGTCCAAAAACTACTAGAAATACGTTCAAATTCTACCCTTGAAAAATAAAGTTCTTCTACAAATTTATTTCTAAAATATTCAACTGTTTGAGCAGAGGCTAGATTCTCTAAATTGATTTTCTTTGTCTTATTCTCCCGTGTAACACTGAGATAGTTACTAACTTCATTACTGATATTTCCTAATTTCAGATTACTAATATCAATTTGTTGATGTTCAGTTAAATTTAACGTTGCATTCAATGAAAGTATCTCAGTCTGTATGTCATTGAAACGGTCTAGAACATCATCTTTATTAATTTGTTTTATGAGATCTTCTTGGAAAATCTTCATTTCTTTTGGATACTGAATCAAAAGATCATTTTCCATTGACAACGAAGTAGATTTCAAACTTTCAACAATGACGAGTTTTTGGTCATCAAGATTAGCTTTCAACTCTGTCTCTCTACTACGTAAGTCTTCGTTTTTCTCAGTAATGACTGCATTAGTTTTCAACAATAACTTATCTAATAAAGCTTTTGCCTGTTGACATTTGTCATAGTGTGAATAGCGGTCGACAAAGGTTTTAATCGTGTCTTCAATAGTCAACAAACCACTATTAGCATAGATAAGGTCAGAGCTTTTTTCAGCAGTTGCTCGAACGGTACTAGACATTTGTCTTGGAAGGATATCAAACTCATACAACTTCTTATAGTATTTCGTTTCAGGATTTGAGTATTTTTCTCTATACGTATCAAATTGCTCAGAGTAAAATTCTCCCTCAAGATGACCTTTTAACTTCGCTCCGAGTCCTAAAATTGAAGACACGTAATAAATGCCTTGAGCATATAATTCCCTTGGAACAGCTTGATTCATGATTTTATTTCTAAATGATTCACGTTTAAAATTAGTCAAACTTAAGTCTGCTGCCTCGGCCTTATTGACCACAATCATTGTGAATCGCTCATCTAAACCTTCAACTGAAATAAGCTTTTCTTTTAAATTACTGTTGTCTGTGCTATCCAAGGAACTACTGTCAGTTACAAAAACTGGCAAGCCATTTGACATACCAGCCATGGCATTAGCAAGAACTTCTGAATGTTGACTATTAGTTGACGAATTAGAACCTGGGGTGTCGAATATCGTTATTTTTGAACCTATATCTCCTAAAATTCCTTTTGAAAATGGAACAAGTATTTCAATTAAATCTCCAATACCTTCTTCTGCAAAATCATTGATAACTTCTAATACTGCATGTAGCTTTGAAATGATTGAATTAAAAGAATCAGTCAGGATATCATTAACTTCCTTACCAAATGTATCAGTGACATTCAATCCATCACAAAATACTTGGTCATCATGGAAAGTGAGAATAACTCTTTCATCCTTATATACAAAAGAGATCTTTGCACGATCTTCATAAGAACTAGCTGTAACTTTATAGATTTTAGCGGTTACTGGTGTCTCAGCGCTTGGAAGTAATTCTTGTCCAATTAAGGCATTAATAAAAGTCGACTTTCCTGCACTATAGGTTCCTAGAACACAGATAGGAACTGTGTCTCCCGAGGCATCCGAAAAGCGTTTTAACTGTGTTTCAATCTCCTTGTTGCTCTCCCCAATATTCTTTATAATCAGTGGCTCAAGATTTCTAAAAATACGATTGATTTCTGGCAGAACATCACGCGCATTCTCTAAATAGTTTGTTGATGATGACAAAATAATATTTGAAAACCGCTCATCTTTTAAAGCCTCTTCTAACTGTTGCTTCTCATCATTAGGCCCTTCAAAAATTAATTCTAGTTTTTCATCAGGAATAGAATATTCATTTTCAATTTCTTTTAAAATATCATATACCTTAAAAGGAAAAAAACCACGTTGAAAAAGGGCTGAAACTAACTTGCTATTTGAGTTGTTTTCACTATTTACCGTCACCCAATTATCACTAGATAAGTCGTAACGACTGAAAGTTACTGTCTTTTCGTAAGGATTGCTTACAACTTTAATTTTATTCATAATTACTCCGATTATTTAATAATACAAGTGTATTATATCACAGCTAAATCTTTCTGAAGGCGCTTTCTATAAAATCTAACTATTTTTATTTATCTAATCCGAATCTAATCTGACCCCCACACAAAAAATCCCATCACAATTGTGATAGGATTTTATTTTTATTCCATTTCGAAGCTGTCGCTCTTGATTTTATCAGGTAAAACGAGAGACAAGAGTATGCACAAGATAGCTGGAATCAACCATGGCAAGGAGGCTCCTGACAATGGTAGGAAGTTAATAAGGGCATTGAGTCCTGCAAGTTTGAACTGGCTACCAAGAACGCTAAGCAAAGCAATCAGCGTAACTACAGCTACTGTCACTTGCATACCAGGTTTGGACAAGGCCACGAACTTGTTGGCAATCACAATCATGACAATCGTAATGGTGATTGGGTAGAGAATCAAAAGTACTGGCACTGAGAAAGTAATGATATTATTAAGTCCCAAGTTAGCAATCGCAAACCCAATCAAGGTAAAGATAATGGCATAGGTCTTGTAAGATACTTTCGGAAATGCCTTATGGAAGAATTCCCCAGTCGCAACGATAAGACCTGCAGTGGTTGTGAAACAAGTCACCGTCACCATGATAGCTAGGAAAATCTGAGCTACCGGTCCAAAGATAGCTTGTGTGGCTTGTGACAAGACGCTGGCACCAATATTAGCATCTTTTGGCAATCCCACCACCTGGAGTGGGAAATGATTTCCCAAAAAGGCTAGTCCCAAATACAGCGCTCCAAAGAGAAGAGTCACTACGAAACCAACAACCCAAATCGTTGAAATATACTCTTTCTTCGATTTAAAGC
>ERZ1023420.365-NODE-365-length-12296-cov-5.244751_pt1 | contig 12296 bp, 12 predicted proteins | sample MGYA00380512_ERZ1023420 | MGnify/ENA primary metagenome ERZ1023420 (study PRJEB33173, sample SAMEA4830390) | metagenome | study: EMG produced TPA metagenomics assembly of the PRJEB25223 data set... | reverse complement strand
ACTTATACAAAGGCAAAGCAAGAGACACTACTGTGCAATTCAACATATAGTTTATCCATTTGCCCCCTGCCATATAGTCAGAGTAATCTAAGTTTAGCAGTACAAGGATAGTGATAATAAGTATAGCTGATATAAGTGATGGATTAAGCAAAGGATTTTTATATTTGATTTGTAGCTTTCTAGAAATTATGTACGTAAGAACGGTCAACAAAATCATGAAAATAGCTTTTAATACTACCATTTACTGATGTTCACCTCTTTTTTTAGATTTTGATAGCATTATTTCTGCTACATAGCCTGAAATAATAGCAACAACAAATGTACTAACGATGATTAAAGCAAAGAACAGGATAAAATGCATATCGAATATTGAGACCACATCCATTAATCCTACTACTGAAGGTATAAAGAAAAATATCATTGTTGTTAAAAGAAAATTAGCCCCTTTATCTATCCATTTTTCAGGTATTACTTTAAATTTTAACAGTAAAAAGAAGATAACTAGTCCAACAATACTGCTAGCAATAGGAAGATGGAGGGCTTTTTGGATTATGTTGCCTAGATATGTAATACACATTATTATTAAAATTTGACTCATTATTCTGAAACTTTTAGTTATAGTTGTCATATGTTCCCTCCTTAAGGCTACGAGTGTTGACTTTATAAAATCTAAAACTACAACAGCTGTATTGATTTTGAAATAATCAATACAGCTGAAATAGAATTTCTGAAAATATAGTTATACTTACAATAACCTAAAACAAAATTGGGTTACTAACGAATGGCGAGCTTAAATTGCTACCTCGTTATTTTTGCTACCAATTGACTGATTCTTTTCCTTTAATAATACTCTGTCCATGATACGAATGATCCATTTACTTTAATGATCGTCTAAGTATTAAATCTAATTTATTAATTATGTCACGTATGCTTTTAGTATTCAATATAATAGCCTGATTCATTTTGTTTAATCGTTCATTAGGCATATAATAGAGGTGAATAACACATGTCACTGTCCACAACAGACTTTGGTTATTAGATACAATAGAAAGGGAGTGGGTTTTATGCATATTATTATAATTATTTTACAAATCGTAGTTGGGATCTTTTTCCTCATGACAGGGGTCAAAATATTGTCTGGTACTATGAGCCAGGAGTTTGAACGACTTGGCTACCCAAAGATTTTTAATCAAATTACTGGTATTTTTGAATTTGTAGGTGGCCTAGCGCTACTAATTGGAATATTTTTCGTTCCCAGTGCCCTTTTTGGTAGTATTTTATTGGGCTGTACTATGTTTGTAGCAGCATTATCTTTAATCTTTAACAAAGACTTTCCATTTACTAAAGCACTACCAGCGCTTATTCTTTTTCTACTCAATGTCGTAGTCTTTTGGTATTATATATGATTTTCTTAATCGCTGTCCTAGTTGCATAACAATGTTTTCACATTATTGAAAAGCTAGTAATATATTAAAAGCGCCAAGTACACAATAACTGTACTTGACGCTTTTTTATTTATAAACATCAACTTAATAATCTAGCCAGATGATTTGGTGGGCGTGTTGTTGCGTCAGCTCTTCCGGCCAACTTATATTAAGCGAGGACCATTGTTGCCCTCCGTCTTCAGAATAGAAAATACCTTTGTTATTCGCTACATAAAAAACACCCATACTTTCAGACACTGCAGACACTAAAGTACCTTCTCGTTCCGGCAAACCAGCTGTTACTTCAGTCCATTGGTCACTATCATCTACATAATATAGAGTAGAAAAAGTATCCTCACCATAATGGTGCGCATTATAAGGTGAGTTAGACGTCGCAATTACAAAATTATAATCCTTTTCCGAATTTACCGCCAAGCCGAAACCATACTTATGTTCGATACCTACATTAAAATCTGACCATGTTGCACCATAATCTTCACTATAGACAAATGTACTGCGTCCACCTTCTAAAAAGGCATCTCCACATACACCGTATAATTGATTAGGATACTTAGGATGTACGCGTAAAACATGAATATCTACGGGTGCTTCTGTATTATTAGGCGCAGACCAAGTTTTACCATAATCTGTAGAATAAACCATACCACCAGCTTCAATTGTGCCGTAAATATTTTGTGGTTCTTTGATGTTACTCGTTAACCACTTCACATGATGTGTATGTGGTCTAGGTGGGAAAAACCATTGTGCTTTGCCAGGAATATCATTAAAATCTGAAATTAATTCAAATGACTCACCTTGATCATAAGATGCAAACAAGGCACTCGGTTCTGTACCAACGAGCAAGATACTTTGACCGCCTGTTAAATTAAATGCTGCTAATGTAGTAATATGTGTCATATGAATATCATTTTCAGCAAATGCATCATGATGTTTAAAACGTGTACCTATCGGTTTCCAAGACGCACCTAAGTCTGAGCTCTTCCATAATCCTCTATCAAAAGTACCACAATATAAAATATTATGGTCCATTGGGTCTTGCGCAACTGCCAATGGATTAGCACCTTCAAAATTAGCTTCTATCCGATATTTTCCTTGCTCTTTCGACAATATAAGTAGCGTATTATCATATGTCACAGCAAATTGTTTCAAGTAATCCCTCCGTTATTAAAATTGGCTAAAACTGCTATTAGTCATTGTTATACCACCAAATAGAGAAACCATAACTTTATTATTCAAAATTAAAGCAAATATATTTATAATAATATTATTTTCGTGACTGTGACTAACTATAACATCGGCATACTTTGAAATGACCCAAGGACATGAGATTAAGCTAACACTGTCCTTTAGTTTCTAATTTTCAATCTAAAAACCACTTTATTTGAGATACTTAACTCCTTAAAAAAGACTGTAACAAAATTGATTCGTCACAGTCTCAGTTATATTGGCAGTGCTTGGGCCGACTCCTGCGGGAATAGTACTCGCCGAAGACCACAGGCTGAGGCAGTACCCGCGGAAAGCGTGCACAAAACTGCCTACAAAGTCGCAAACTTTGTCTGTAGCCTCTTTTTTTATTATCAGAAAACAGACCTTAAATATTAGTTCTCCTAAAAGTTTTTCTATAGATTGGCAGTGCTTGGGCCGACTCCTGCGGGAATAGCACTAGCCGAAGACCACAGGCTGGGGCAGTGCCCGCGGAAAGCGTGCACAAAACTGCCTACAAAATTAGGGGACAACAAACTTATTTAATTTCTTTGAAACCATCTGATTTAAGATCGTTGTTTAATTCATCCTGCTTATCTTTTGAACTCGTCATCGACATTTTATCAGTCATATCATCTTTTACCAATCTATTATCTTCTAACTGATAGTTATTATAACCTTGGTAAGTGTAAGAGACATCTGGGTCAGAATACTTTCCTGTTTTAGTAACCTTAACGGCCGTAATTAATGACACATACGTAGGTTCAACTTCAGATACTGGAGACACCTTTTCACTACTTTCGTCTTCTTCCTCACCAAATGAATATTCATCCGCTGTATCTGCTTGTATTTTATAATAATTACCTAAATTTTCAGTGTTGTATTTAGTATATTCATCACTTTCATACTCTTTATCAATTAATGTATTATTTTTATCGATTAACTCATTAATATTATCTAAATTACTAATATTTTTAAGCCCTTTAACTTTAATATTTTGAGTGGACTTACCAGAAAATGTGCTCGATCCACTCTCATTGATATCATCAATAAGGCTTTGTGGTATTTTAAGTTTTACTTCATCACCATTACTTAAATTTCCATTATTAGCTACTGTAAAATCATAGTTAGATATTGATAATTCTTGTAATGATTTAGGCAAATCTTTACTAATTAAATTCAGTGAACCTGCACCATTTACACCTGTAAATTTAGGTTTTAATGCTGTAAATAAATCTTTTGGTTCAATATTTTCTGGTTCTTTCAAACCATGTGCTTTAAAGCTTTTAGTAAATTCTTTTACTTTTAACTTATAGTCTTTCGAAATACCTTTGTCGATAGTCAATTTCACAGTAACTTTATCTTTATTTTTTAATTCTTCCCCATTATGTATGTCTAAGTTAACATGTTCCAAAATTTTCCCAGCTGTTCTCGCTTGTTGTTGCTCTTCATAATTAAAATCATCTTCATCTAAGTCATCAGTTTCGTTATTTTCAATCATATTTAATACTTCTTTATTTTTAAAACCTGCTTGTTTCAACGCTTTTACTTGAAGTTTGTTCATGATTTTTTCATAAGAATCATCTGTAATTTCGGCTGTCCCTGTCTTATTATAACCATTAAAACTAACTTTTACGTCATCCTCTACATCAATCTTATGATTTTTTACGAGTAATGTCGCTACAACAATTATTATAATTAGTGCTACTACACCACCAATCACAAACCATTTATACTTATTCATAAAAGACTTAAATCGCTCCATACTATGCACTCCATTTATATAATTTTTTATAAAACTAATGCTTGTCATAAAATTACTACCAAACATGTTTTAATTTATTTAATATATAGTTAAATTACCATATTTTATAAACAAATTATATATTTAATCGAAATATTTTTAAAATTTAAATTATTAATTTAATAACGTTAAGAGTTGCTACATAATAAACGATAAATAGCTATTATTCACTTTGTATGACAAGGATTTACTGATATTTTAAAATTATTATGATTTTTACTTGAGGTTCACGTAACGTCAAGCATTATAGTAGGCATTGTGGAGGTGAAACAAAATGGAATATACCATTAGTAATTTGGCAAATCTATCAGGAGTCAGTACGAGAACGCTACGTTATTATGATGAAATTGGCTTGTTAAAACCTCATGATATTAACGCTTCTGGTTATAGAATTTATACGCAAAACGAAGTGGATTTACTACAACAAATCATCTTTTACCGTGAATTAGATGTACCATTGAAAGAGATAAATACCATTATCAACCAACCTTCATTTGACCAAATGGTAGCTTTAGAAGAGCACTATGACAAACTGATGCACAAACGTAATCGTCTAGATACTATGTTATCAACGATTGAAAAAACAATTTCATCAAAAAAAGGAGTGATTACAATGACTGATCAAGAAAAATTCGAAGGTTTTAAAGCGCAAGCTATTTCACAAAATGAGCAATATTACGGAGAAGAAATCAGAAACAAATATGGTAATGAAGTGATCGACAACAGTAATGAAAAGTTTAAAAATATGTCTAAAGCGCAGTATGATGATTTTAAAAATTTAGAACAACGTATAGGCGATTTATTACAACAAGCCTACCAAACAGGTGATCCCTCGTCTGCGGTAGCACAAGAACTTGTAGCAACACACAAACAATGGTTACTATATACTTGGCCAAGCTATTCTACAGAAGCGCACATAGGCTTAGCAGAGCTCTATATTCATGACGCAGCTTTCACTGCTTACTATGAGCGATTTGTTACAGGTGGTGCGCAATTTCTCAGAGATGCTATTGTGACGAATCTATCAGTAAATTAAATTTTGTTATTAGCGGTAATTCTACCTACCATCTAATACTACTGGTTTAATCTTTATTTCTAAACTTTACTGCTACAAATTGTGGAATAACATTGACTTTGACTTAAAGTAATAGTTTATAACAGAGTATGGAGGTGAACAAATGACACAATATTTAACAGGTGAATTAGCGAAACTTTGTTCTATATCAACTCGGACATTACAATATTATGATAAAAAAGACCTACTTAAACCGGCCTATATCCAAGATAATAATTACAGAATTTATACTGATAATGAAGTTGAACGATTAAAAATGATACTCACACTAAAAGATATGGGCTTTAGTTTAAAAGATATTAAAACGTTATTAATTAATAATCATGATATGAAAGCTATATATTTACTACTAGAGCAAAAAATCATACAGGATGAACAAAAAGTAACGGAAACTCAGCAAAAAATTAAGCATATGAAACAAGTAAAAAGTATGATTACGGAATCTTCAACTTCTCCATTACCTAAAATAAATGTCATTGAAAATATTTTGATCAAACATAAATATAGCAAGCAGTTATACAAAAAGTTATTTATTATTGGTGCTATAGGCACTTTAATTCAAGTTGTAGGTTTATCAATTAGTGTTGTCATGAAAAGTTATCTCCCGTTTATCATAGCCTTACTTTTAGGCGTTATTTGTGCCATTCAACTTACTAACCGTTTCTACAACTCGGTAATGTATATGTGTCCGCACTGTCACACAGAATTTAAACCAAGAATTTTACCATGGATGTTTGCTAAACATACACCCAAGACACGTAATTTAACTTGTCCAAACTGTCAACAAGTACATCATTGTGTTGAAATAGTTAGTACTACACATTGACTGCCCAGTATTTTTTGTTAACGACATCACAAAACTTTCCTTTAAATCTGTTATTTTTTAGCTTATGCTATACTCAATAATTATAAACTTGAAAAGCATTTGACTAAGATAAGTAATAATAGAGATAGAGGGTGCGCTTATGGAACTTAGACACATGGAATACTTTGTAGAAGTTGTAAAACAAAAGAGTATGACGAAGGCCGCAACGGAACTATTTGTTACACAACCTACGATTAGTAACACTATAAAATTATTGGAAGCTGAGCTGGACGTTACGTTATTTAACAGATATAAAAATCAAATTTACTTAACTGATGCCGGTGAAGCTTTCTTCTTTCAATGCAAAGAAATGCTAAAAATGTATGATAATATTCCTAATGAATTACGTAATTTATTAGAATTAAAAACCGGACATTTAAAAATTGGAATTCCAGCCATTATCAACATCCGCAGACTCATTCATCTGATTTCCCAATTTCATGAAACGTATCCGAATGTCACCTTTCAATTATTTGAAAGTGGTAGTAAAACGATTGAGCATGATGTGTATTATGGAGATCTAGACATGGGTATTACAGTATTACCTACTAATAATAAAAATTTCAATACCTTCTCTTTTATTGAAGAAAAATTAAAATTAGTCGTTCATAAAGATCATCGGTTAGCCCAACATCAAACAGTGAATATTGATGAATTGGCAGATGAAGAGTTCATCTTATTTAATTCTGATTTCTTTTTAAATGACAAAATTAAAGAAACGTGTCGCAATTACGGCTTTAATCCTAATATTATTTTCGAGACGTCACAGTGGAGTTTTATAGAGGAAATGTTATTAACTAATATGGGTGTTTGTATACTACCCGAAGGCATCTTGCAATTATTAGATACGCATTTGCAAGCAATAGAAATCACTGATGCCACAATGAAATGGGAACTCGCTATCATTTGGCGCAAAGATATCATCGTAGACTCTTTAACTAAAGATTGGATTAAATATATCCAAGAAAACTACTTACTGAATCCTTAAAGTATAAAGGCATTCACAAAATTTATACCCTTATAAAAAAAAGATATTTTATATTTATGGACTCCCAAACTATAATTTAACTTGTAAAAATTATAGAAATGGGAGTTTTTTGATGGAGAATTATAAATATCCGAGTGATAGTAAAATTGTCAGTACAGATCAAGTGTTAATTAACGATTTAAACAATTACAACACATTGTTTGGTGGCGTATTAATGAAAAAAATTGATAACAATGCTACGTTATCAGCTAGAAGACATGCACGTGTGAAAGAATGTGTCACTGCTTCCACAGATTCAGTAGAGTTTTTACATCCTATTACACAATCTGATTCAGTTTGTGTAGAGTCTAGCGTAGTATACACTGGTGAAAAATCTATGGAAATTTTTTGTAAAGTCATTGCTGAAGATATGATTACTGCAGAACGAAAAATTGCAGCAATAGCTTTCCTTACTTTTGTTGCCTTGGATGAAAATAAACGCCCTATTAAAGTTCCAAAAATCAAACCTCAAACTGCAGAAGAACATTTGTTATTTAGCGATGGTGAAAATCGCGCAAATATTCGTAAGATGAAACGCCTACAAAGTAAATCGATGATTGCTTCACTTAATATTAAAAAACCATGGGAATTAGAGGAGTGTGTAAAATGATTAGTGAAATGGATGAACTTAAACAAGTAAAATCAAATTTAGAACAGTTGCACAATGAAGCGCCGCATATTTACGCAAAATTAGAATATATCGCTAGTTTAACAAGACAATTAAGTATTCATTATAAATATTTAGGATTACTTATGTTTTCCAACGATGCTGAACTTGTCCAAAATAATAGACCTACTTTAATTAGAGAATCTGTGTTAGCTTTATATGAACAAGAAGTCGAAAAAGTTAAAGCAGAACAAAATTTTATATTATTTAAAAATATGATGTTGAACTTACACAACGTGGACTACCCTCAAATGTTCTTAATTATTTTAGGTGCTGAACCAAACTTTGTCTTTCACAATAATATTATTAAATAACTACCGATTACATTGAATTAAAAGAGGCGTCAACTATGAAAATTTCTGAGTGTAGATACTTATGTATCACTAACAATGCATCATTTGAACAAGGAAAACTATACTGGCTCTTTCCCACAACAGTATCGACGTTCGATGACCATTTTTCTTATGTCTCAAATGAAGGCCAGTTACTAACTGAAGAATATAAAAATCATAATTTCATTAAAAATGATGTTTCACGTGAATCTTAAAAATAGCGCTAAAACTAAGGTTTTATACCTTTATTTTAGCGCTATCGCTTTATCTATTCATTGTTATATTTAGTTAATAACTTTTTGTAATAGTTGTTAAGTGCTTTATTTTCACTAACTTTGAACATTTGATTCGGGCTTAAGTTCGGATCTTTATCGGTATGGTCTTTAGGGGCAAAGCCTGATGATAATGTGATATCTTCAGCACCCGTAAACTGATATTCATAGACTTTACCATTATCTGCAAATAGATATTTTGTTATTGGTTTGTCGGTGTCTGCTACTGTGTTATAGCCTTCGATATTGGATAAGTTGTTAGCAGCTGGATCTTTGCCTGTTGTACCTTCGTTAGAAGTATACGTTACTGCTCCAGTCACAGTATGCACATCAAACGCTTTAGGCCCTGGTTCACCTCTATTACTCACTTGAATCTCACCGTCTTCAGTTCCTGCATACCAATCACCGTCTGACATGCTACCACTACCAAAATAACGGTTAGATACGGCTTTTCCGTTGTCCTTTTCATGTTCAGAGAGCCATGTTAATAGTTGTTTTTTTATTGCTTGTTTATCTTCATCACTAACGGAATCATTAGCTTTTTTATCTTGTTGCGTGGATTGTGAATGGGCAACTTTATCGGTTGATTGTTCAGTTGCTTGCTTGTCATTACTACAGCTCGCCAACAACATGCCAGTTAGTGTGATCAGTATGACACCTTTAATTGTCTGTTTCATTTTATATCACACCTCTTTTTCCAAAGAAACCAATCAGAGGCTGGGACATAGTTAATTAGTCCTAGCCTCATTTGGTTTAATTATTTATCGTCTTTTTGAATACCAAATTCATCTACTAATTCAATATTCCGTTGCTCACCTTTACTAATGTCACCACTCAATTGATATAATTTAACTTTTAATGTATTATCTTCTACTTCATAAACAGAGAAGTTTTGAGCAGATGAATCACGATTATTTGAGTGACTATCATTAAAGGCTTCTGATTCTTGTGGCTGTTTACCTACTTTGAATAAACTATTATAGTGTTCTAAATCTTTTTCAGTTAACCAACTTAGTTCTGGTCTTACCTTTTTAATATGTTCTAGTGAACGATCATAAATACTGTCATATTCTTTCGTACCACCTGTATTTGGTAATACATAAACTGAGCCTTTCGGATTATCATAATAAGGCACGTTGTCTTCACCAACTACTTGTTTAGTATCTTCTTTTTTCGCGTTAACAAAGCTATTCTTAGTCGATGTATGTTCTAGCGGATGTGTACGTGATAAGACGTGGTCATGACCTTGTAACACTAAATCAATATCTAAGTCATCTATTTGTTTTGTTAATTCTGCTCTAATCTTTTTCACATCTTCATCTGATAATGCGTGATATGATTTAGAGTACATTGGTTTGTGTAAGTTTAACACTACCCAGTTTGCTCCATTCTCTCTTGCTTTTTTGATATCTTTCTTAATCCATTCCATTTGTTCCTTACCAATTGCTTTTTCATCTGGATTATCTTTTGATTTCTTGTTGTCATTTGTGTTGGCAACTACCATGTGCGCACCGTTATAATCAAATGAATAATAAGATCCTCCATTGATAGCATCATTTTCTTTCGGTACGTTTACATGCTCATTTAATTTAGTTAATAATTTTTCATCCTCTTCGCTTAATGCATATTCATCATGGTTACCTGCTGTAGCAACTACTGGCAATGACATAAACGATGGACGTGATTGTTTATATAAATCTTTCCATTCATCTTCAACTTCTGCTGTTTCTACAAAATCTCCTGTGTGCAGTGCAAAACTAGGCTCGCCAGCAGTCTTAATCGCATTTTTTAATGTGTCTGCTCCAAACATTGCTTCATTTCTTACATTTTCATTCCAAAAGGCATTTTGTGTATCTGTATATTGCACGAAGCTAAATGGATCACCTTTATCTCCTGCAGTTTTAAATTGTCCGATTTGACTTTGTTTACCCGACTCGCTACCTACTTTATAGTAGTATTTTGTATTCGGTTTTAAGTCCTTGGCTTGTGCTTTATATGTATATTCCGGTTCGCTTATTAAATCTGTTTTACCATGTTTATCGCCACTCAACCATTCCGGACCACTAGCATGCTTATCAGTATAATAGCCGTTAACCTTTTCTTTGCCGTCTTTATTTTTAATTGGTTCGCCTTCATCATTTTTGGCAATATCTTTGAAAATGATGTTACCATGTTTATCTCTTTCAAGATATTTAGAATTTACTTTTTTAGCTTTGGCATCAACTGTTTTAGCATCTTTAAAGTTTTTCGATTCTGATACCCATACTTTAGCATCTTCAAATTTATCTGATGTATACCAACTAAATCCCATTTCTGATTGTGGATTACCATTAATATTAGTAATAATACGGTTGGGTTTATTATGTTTTGGTATGTCCGCAACCTCAGGTTTACTATCTAATAATTTGATTTTATTATTGCTTTGTTGCTGCGATGTAGCATTGGGTTCTGTGTTTGCTGACGCATTTGTTGTTGATGTTTCAGGGCTAATAATAAGACTAAATAATAAAACAAAACTCGTTGCAGCACGTAATGCAGTCGATTGGTGCTTTTTCTGTATCATCTATATTCTCCTCCAAGAAATCGTATTAGGTCTCACATCACCATTCTAGCAACATTAAATTAATCCTATATTAAGTTGATATATTCTATGTAAATTATATTTTAATATTATATAAAACCTAAGATAACCAATGATAATTTATTGAAATTGCAACAGTAGTTAAAAATATGCATCCTGCTCTGTTATGTAACAAACGAATTGGTACAACAGCTCAAAGGTCATGACTTGAATAGTTCAATGCATTTAACCACAAAACCATTAACATTATTTCCCAGAAAATAATCCGTTGTCTGCTTTGGCATTGTACATGAAAGGTTATTGGATAACGAACATAGTGAACCATATTGTCTGTAGTGCAATTCCAACATACAAGTATGATTTTATCGTTAACAAGTTCATTGATCAATTATACGAATCGACATTGTTTTTGAATAACTAAATACATGTTGTACCGATTTTGTAACGTGCTGACGCCCGGGGGAATCATATGAGTGAGAGACTATATGTTCGAACCATACCCCATGCAAGCATGCACGATCAAAATTCCAGTTCGCTTATCAATTGATTCAATATTATAACCACTATTTAACATATATCACAAAATTTTTTATATACGATTGGCAGTGATTTGGGGCGACTCCTGAGGAAAAAGCACTAGCCACAAACTACAGGCTAAGGCAGTGCCCGCGGAAAGCGTGTATAAAAACAGCCAAATATAAAATAAGAGGTTGGGACACGATCGATTCGTCCCAACCTCTTATTTTGAGCGAGGAGTGTTTATCCTCCATACTCTTTTAACCGTTACCTTTTATAAAGTTTAATTTTTATTTCGTAATAATCGTCATGATCTTTTGTTTTTTGTTCCACGTGGATTCCTGTTTGCTCAATGGCTTCGATACTTTTCCCAACTTCTTCACGTGCCTGTGTTAAATCTTTAGCAAATTGGAAAGTTTGAGCTTTAACTTTTTCAGGGCCCATTTGCTGTTTCACACGTGCTTCTGTCTGTTTGACATTAAGTTGTTGAGCAATAACGATTTCAACCA
>ERZ1023420.360-NODE-360-length-12417-cov-23.381411_pt1 | contig 12417 bp, 9 predicted proteins | sample MGYA00380512_ERZ1023420 | MGnify/ENA primary metagenome ERZ1023420 (study PRJEB33173, sample SAMEA4830390) | metagenome | study: EMG produced TPA metagenomics assembly of the PRJEB25223 data set... | reverse complement strand
TCATACCATGCAGTTGAATCTAACCAGTATGGATATTGCTCGAAGATGTTGTTAGTCATTAGTTGTTACCACCTTTCCAGTTACTTTTGTGACGCATTGGATTTGGTCCTGTTTTACGATACACTAAGTTCCCTTTGCTATTCTTACCAATAATGACAAATGGAACACTTGGCGTGTTCTTTACAAAGTATGCAAACCAGCGACCAACATCTTGTTGTACGTCAGTTGAACATGTAACGTTGGACGCCAAATTTAAATCGTTAAACGTAAAATCTTTACCAATTGCTAAATTAAAAGCAACACCACAAGCGCGTCTTTTTAACAAAAGAAAGCAATAACTTTTTTTGCTCATATAAAATTCCTCCTAATAATTAAAATCATCAAATTTGATGTAATTACATACTAATCCCTCACAAGTAGGCTTAGTTTCAAATTTTCCAGGGGAATTTTAGGACACTGATATAAAGGGATTTAAAAGAAAAAATACCTATCGAATACATGTATTCGATAGGCAATTAATTTATTAAAAATAAATATTTCTATGCTTTTTACTGTTTTTAAAACGTGATTCATAAAATTTACTAATAAGTTGAGTCATTAATGTATCACGAAAATCGTTAGGATTAGAGGTCAAACCATATCTATTATAAAATGTGCTTATGTCATAGTCAGCAAGTGTTGAAAGTAGTTCACTTTCAATAGTTGAAGTTAGCTTGCGATTCATTTGAATGGTTTCAGCAATTACCGATTTTAGATTTGAATTTCTAGCATAGCCATTAATTAAATTTTCTATATGTTGTGATTTTTGATCGTATTTTTCAATCCAACTTTTTAAGTCCTGTTTAAGATTACTTATTATATGTAAAGATACTAGTATGTCTTGCTCTGTTGCTTTTTGCATTATGGTACTCACAGTTTGAATGAGATCGTCTAGTAAATCTGAAATAGCGGTAAATAGGGTGAAATGAAATGTATCTTCAATGGTTGTCTTATAATAGAGTTCATTATTACTGATTAGATTTTCAATCTCCATGAATTTATCAATTCTTTCTTTTGATTGAATAACGTCATCAACAGTTATTGTTTTTCTGCGTAAGCTTTCATTTGCAATACTACGAATAAATTTAAAATAAGGGTCATTTTTATCGTATAGATAAAGCGACACCCCAATAGCAGCTTGTCTGAATTGATCGATATTGTCAGATTGTTCTAAAGAATCATTTTTATGAGTTGACGGTTTAATACTATTTGCAATGTCAAAGTATTGGGAGTCGCTTTTTCGTTCCTTAATTAATCCGTTACTTATTAATTTTTTAAAGTAGTTTGATTTATTCAAATTCGATATGTCTTTCTTAATGTAAGAGTCCTGTTTTTCTTTATATACAAGATATTTAGCTAAGAAGTCACTAATTAATATGTCATTATATGATTCTGCAGTTACGTCTTGATGGTTCTTTATAATTTCATTTTTAAGTTTGTTGAATTCTGAAGATGAATTTAATTTATCTTTGTTTTTATTCATTTTAATTTGAATATCCCATTTTTTAAGATTTATCTCACCCATTATTTGTCTTTTTACATTTTCAGTAGTTTGTTTAGCAAATGCTGTTTTGTCAGAAATGGTAATTAAGAAGTCATTAAAGTATGATTCTATTGTTTTCAAGTCTAAGAACTGGAGAACGGAAGAGCCTTCTTCAATGATTTCTTGTGATATATCATCAATATCGATTTTACTTTGACTATCTATAAAAAATGATAATTTATCATTTTTAAAAATTTCCGATTTATATATATTTGGGACATTGTCAGTAAAGATACCGTTTGAATCTGATTTTACTGTATGTTGTTCAATAATTTGATCTGGTTGATTTACGAAGTAACTAATATAAACTGTTTCATTAGGTAATGATTGTCCTTTAATTAAGTTATATTCATTAAATGTGATTCTTTCTGGTACAAATTCATTGCTGATTTTATGTATAAAATAGTTAAACTTCTGGAACCATAATTCAATTTTCCATTTATTTTTAATCATCTTATTTCACCGTTTCTTTAATTGTAATTATTAATTTTATTAAGTATAACAAAATATAATCACTTTAAGTGATTATAAAGTTCAGAAAACATAATTTATAAATCAATATCAAAATATTGTATTATATTAACGTTGTGCTAAACTTAAATTATTAGAATATGATTATAAAGGAGATTGTTGCTATGAAATTTTGTTCTGAGTGCGGAAGCAAACTTGAGGGGAATGTTAAATTTTGTCCAGAATGTGGTCATAAAATAGCAAAAAATGACAATGATAGAAATGAATTAATTGAAAACAATGAAAAGATGCATTCTGAAGATTATATAAAAAATGTATTAAAAAGTAGTTACTTAACCAACTTATCTATTGCGCCAGACATACCTGAAAAAATATTAGTTAATGCATCAGTAAGTATAGCAGAGAAAATTGACCCTCATGTTATTATTGCAGTGATGGATACGAGTACTTTATCAAATGGGAAATCCGGCGTTGTTTTTACGGGTTCAGAAATTTTTATCAAAAACGTTTTTGATAGTAGTAAGAAAGTTCCTTTAAAAAACCTTGAAAATGTTTATTATGATTCAGATACTACTATAACAAATAAAGGGAAAGTAGTAGACTATGAAAAAATCAGTATAAACTATAATAACGGTGATACTATAACTTTAAGCTCTGAGCAACTTGGTAATAGTTTTCCTTTTAGGTTATTTGAAACATTGTTAAAAGACTTTAATGGTAAAGTTGATAAAGTGTCTTCGAAAAATCAAGTTGTACAATTAAGTAATATGAATGAAGATATTATTCTACTCTATTTTAGAATAGTTGTGGCTTATTTAAAAGACGATGATGGTATTATTGATAGTAAAGAATATAAAGAATTAGTAAGTTTGATGACTAAAGTCAAAGTAAGTAAAGAAGTATCTAGTAAATTACGGGATTATAGATTCGAGCAAATTGAAGAAAAATCAATTGTACAATTAATTGACGAATTGAAAAAACGTTTAATTGAAGAAGACTTATCGGAAATTGCTGTTGAGCAATCTTTAGGTATGGATATACTAGCTATGCACAGCGATGAGTTGGATGAAATCAATAAAAATGAAGTGTTAATTAGAATGTTAAATAGATTGAATATTACTGATAAGCAAATTAAGTTTACTGTTAGAAAAATAAAAGCCGAAAAAGAAATTTTGGAAAATAGAATGACTGATAATCAAATTAAAGATATTGCGAAAGAGTTAGCAGCAATTGCTGGGGGTGCAGGTGTTTCTTTAGGAGCTTTAGCTATAACTGGAGCTGTAAGTGGTGTAGGAGCAAGTGTTTCAAGTGGTTTAATGGCACTTGGCTTTTCTTTAAGTACTGGAGGATTATTTTTAGGGTTAGCAGCAGTAACTACAGCCGGTTATGGCATGTACAAAGGAGTAAAATATTTCTCAGGTACTGATGAATCAGAAAAATATGGTATCAGAATTCAAACATTAAATGATAGAATTACTCAGCTAAGAATAGCAAACTCGTATATTATTGAAGATATAAATTGGTTAAGTAATAAATCAATAACATTTGCTGAGAAGCTAAAAGAATCGAACCAATTAAGTAATGAATTGTATCAAGAATTAGAATTTATTATAAACCAGAATCAATCACTTGCTGACGCAGGTACATTAATTGAAAATGAAGAGACATTCTCTGAATACGAAATTCTAATTTCAAGCCTTCCAGCAACTTTAAATATAGGAAAATATAACGAACTATTAAATAAAAATGTAAATAAAGTTTATGCTGATGAAGTTATTAAAAAAGCATATATTGTTGCTGGTGATTTAGACAATCAATCAGAAACTAGTGATGCGAGTTTAAGGGAAGATATTGAGTTGGATGAATTGAAAACGGTTCAAAGTATTCTTGAAGAAATTGGTTATTTTGATGTAAGGTCCGCTAGTGTTGCTCAGGGTAAATCTTTAGCTAAAAAGGGTTTCTCTAGTCTGAAAAAATCATTGCTGAATGGTGATAAGAATGAATAGAAAAAAAAGCCAAGAAAAGCGTGAATTAAAAAATGCAGCGGAAAAACTGTTAGTTGATTATGAGATTCGAAATAGAGCTAAGGATAATTTAGATAAAGTAAGTCATAATATACAAAAAATGGATGAAAATGTTGATCAACAAATAGAAATGAAAAAAGACTTATTAAATAGTTTGAAAGCTAGACGAAATAGTATTCATGAAGAGTCAAAGATCAAAAAGGATTTTTTAGATAATGAATTAAGAAATAAATTAAGAAGTGGACAGTCATATACTGCAAAAGAATTAGAATTAATAAATGTGAATCAAATTAATACAATCGATATTGATAGAGATGATTTTGATTCAGATGAATATAATAAAGAATTCGCTAAAAAAGAAAATATAAATATTGATAGTCCATTTTTAAATTTATATAGTAAGAACGAACAAGTAAAAGTTGCGGAACAAATGATCCAAAAATTTGATTTACTTAAGCTAGACAGTGATGATTATTTGTTTGCAGCTTCATCAGGTTTAATAGCTGGATTTGTTGATACTATTTTTGTAGGAACTATAGGTAAGGGTAAAGATGCCACAGGATTACAAAAAATGGTAGATAAGGGTACAGAAGAATTAGTGAAAAAATATGCGTTACATGAAAAAATAGCAGAGTTAAATAAGCACAAGAAAAATGCTAAGTCACAAGAGTCTATAGATGCGATTAATAGAAAAATAAAAAAATTAAAAGAAAACAAAGAAGGTATGAGTCTAAAAACTAGTATTAGATATTTAGAAAAGAATTTTCAAACTGGATATGATGCTGCACAATCGGAACATGTAAAAGGGATGACACCAGATAATCATCATTTGTTTTCTTTAGGTCATAATGCTAGCTTATTAGGTCTAATTGTAAGTGTTTATAATCAATTGACTAATACGGCAACTTTTATTACAAATGAAGGTAAAATAATCACAACTATTGCGGAAAATAAGAATAAAGAATTAACAGGTAATATAATAAGTAAAATTATTCAAGCAGTAGATAATTGGTTTGGACATTTAATAAGTGATGTCTCAGGTAGTAGTTCTTCAAAAGGAAGAGGAAGTGGATTAGCACCTCCAGGATTTGTTGCACTAAAAAAATTACAATTTGGTAAAATACCTATCAAAAATGAGAAATTGAATATAGCAAAAACAACCGATTGGATGTTTAAAAATGGCTATGATATTAGGGCATTCACCACTGAATTAATACCTGTTATCATTTATGAAACATTAATCCGTAACTATTGGTTTTATAAACAAAGGTTCTATTTCGGTAAGTCTATTAAAGATAGTTTACCTATTGCTAACAATAGAGAACTATCAAGATTATTGTTAATAGGGGCATCAACTTTTTCAACAATTGATGTAACACACGGCTTGATAAAATCAGGTACAAAAGGCGGTGTTCAACCTATAGGTATAGCAACTTTTATAATGACAGTGAATAAACCGGGTTTAATAGATTTAGGCTTCAGAAGTTATCAAAATATTCGTTTTGAATTAGAACATAATAAACACGTTGACCATATCATTTCAAAAGATATAAAAACAGAATATAATCGTGTCATGTATGCTGAAAATATTTTTGAATAGTGAATTTTGAAATATAAACATATTAATTCTGAAAAATAGATCTGTTGATAAACAATTAAAAAGAGTAACTGTTGGTAGTCATTTCTATCAATAGTTACTCTTTTTAAAAAAACCGCATCATGAACTGATAAGCAGAAGCATATCACAAGTGATGCGGTTTTTTCAGCGCCTCTGCTAATGGATTTTGAACGCATCATATAGTCTGCGGTTTTAATAAGAGTATTTATGTTTGCTTGAGAGTTATAATAAATAAAACTAAAATGATTTGTAAAGACCATGATAAAACTATTGAGGTTAAAATGAAATTTAAAGATATGAAAACCATAGACATTAAATCGATTCATGTTCTAATTTATTTTTGAATATAAAATTAAATCAATTGTTAGAAACTTAGCATATTATAATAATAGTATAACTTTATTATTTGTATCTTAAGAAATTTCTCTTGAGAATATAGAACAAAGACAAAGTATTGTGGCTTTGAGCATACTTTTACTTATGATAGAAACTAAAGAATTTCAATACCAATCATATGTTATGTTTGATTTAATAAAAGAAAATTTAAATTAGAAAACTAGCGTAATGATATTTATAGGGGGATAATTTAATGAAAAGTGCAATAGATATAACGTGGGTTGATTTTTATAAAGAATTGGCTGTAAAACTATTAGATTATCATGAAAATCGTAAGGAATTAATTGAAAAAGTTAAAAAAATATATAAAATGACTGAAATTAAACTACCCACTTTAGAGAGAAATAATGATTTAACAGATATAGACCCATTTACAGTGTTTGCTTTATTTAATAAAAGCAGTTTCAATTTATCAAATAAGATAAAAGTGTTGGAAGCAATAGCAGAACTTTTCGAAATTAAGGCAGATTTACCAAATAGTTTTGATAGTGTTCCAACTATTAATAATATGGGAGCTACATTTTATTATTTTAAAGGTGATCGCAATAAAAATGATATTGATGAACTATGGATGCTATTTAAGGCAGCATTAGAATTTGCTAAGGATCCTACATCTACTTCTCAAGAAAAATTCATAGAATATTTTGATAAAGTTATGTCCAAAAAAGGAATTCATAATAGTAAATTGACAAGTGGTTTATACTGGATTGCTCCAGAGAAATTTATCAATCTCGATTCTCGTTCTAGATGGTATATATATGAATCTGGTAAAATTACTGGTGAAACAATAAATAAGTTACCCAGAATAAATGGCAAATTATCAGGTGAAGAGTACATAGAAATAATTGATAACATACAAGATTATCTTTCAAATGAAGAAATTTTAATTGATAACTTTATTGAATTGAGTTACGATGCTTGGCTTTATTCTGAAAAAATTAATTTACAAAAAAAGAATAAAATTGAAACAACAGATGCAGATAAAGATGTTGAATCAATGAATTATTGGATATTTTCACCAGGGTCGCAAGCAATTAATTGGGATGCGTTTTATAAAAAAGGACTTATGGCGATAGGTTGGGAAGAATTAGAAGATTTTTCAAAGTATACAAGTAGAGGAGACATGAAAGAAAAATTACAAGAAATTAATGGAAATACAAACAACTATATTAATATTACGAATGCTATTTGGCAATTTACTAATGAAATGAAAATTGGAGATATTGTTTATGTTAAAAAAGGCCAAAAACAAATAATTGGCTGGGGAATAGTTACTTCTGAACATGAGTATCATCCAAATCAAGAATTTAAAAATATACGTACAGTCGATTGGAAAGATAAAGGAGAATGGATCACTTCTATAAAACCAGCCCCTAAAACTTTAACCAATATTACACCATATAATGATTTTGTTGAAAATCTTAAAAAATTATTTGAAGAAGATAAAATTGATATAGAAGATGAAACAGAAATAGTCTTACCAAATTATGATAGAAATCATTTTTTAAATGATGTATTTATGGAAGAAGAGGATTATCTTAAGTTAGTAAATTTAGTTAGAAGAAAGAAAAATGTTATTTTACAAGGCGCTCCAGGTGTTGGTAAGACTTTTGTAGCTAAACGACTAGCTTATTCAATGATGGGAGTAAAGGATAAAAAACGTGTTCAAATGGTTCAATTTCATCAAAATTATTCTTATGAAGATTTTGTTATGGGGTTTAGACCAACAGAATCAGGATTCGAACTCCGTAAAGGTACATTCTACAATTTTTGTAAACGAGCAGAAAATGATATAGAAAATGATTATTTCTTTATTATTGATGAAATTAACCGTGGAAATCTAAGTAAGATTTTAGGAGAACTATTCATGTTAATAGAGAATGATAAACGCGGAACAGAACTTCAGTTATTATACGCAGACGAAAAGTTTTCTGTCCCTCCAAATATTTATATTCTTGGAATGATGAATACAGCTGATCGCAGTTTAGCAATGTTAGATTATGCATTGCGTAGACGATTTGCCTTTTATAATATGACAACAGGATTTATGACAACAGGATTTAGGTTATATCAAGAAAAGCTAGCTAGTGCTAAATTTGATTCTCTTATTCAATGTATTTTAAATTTGAACTCTGAAATTAAAAGAGATGAGTCACTTGGTGAAGGATTTATTATTGGCCATAGTTATTTCTGCAACTTATCAAATGTTACTGACTATGAATTAGAGAATATAGTAGAATATGAAATTATTCCGTTAATAAATGAATATTGGTTTGATGAACCAGATAAGGTAGATTCATGGTCTGAAAAATTAAGAGGAGCTATTCAATGATAGCTATTAAGAATGTATATTATATGTTGTCATATGCATATAAAGTACTAAATGAAAAAGGTTACCGTAAAGTCGCGACGGAAGATTTTGAGAATGCAATTGATTTGTATGCAGCTATTTTAATTAAGGGTGTATCTATTCAACTAAAACGTGGCTTACATCATGAATACGTAGAAGAAAAAGAATCTTTGAAAATGGTTCGAGGCAAAATTAATATCACTGAATCTATTAAAAATCTAGATATCATGAATCAGAAGCTCAATTGTTCATATGATGAGTTTTCGATTAATATGTATATGAATAAGATAATAAAAACAACTATGATTTTGTTACTTAAAACTGAAATTTCAAATGAGAGAAAGAAAAAAATTAAAAAGTTATTATTATTTTTTGACAAAGTAGATACATTAGAAAAACATAATATCAATTGGAATTTACAATTTACTCGTAATAATCAAACATATAAAATGTTAACGTCTATATGTTATCTAATTATTAAAGGATTACTACAGTCAAAAAAAGATGGAAGTAATCAACTAATGGATTACTCAGATGAGCAACAACTTTCACGTTTATTTGAAAAATTCATCTTTGAGTATTACAAAAAAGAATTTCCACAATTAACAGTCACAGCGTCCTATATTCCTTGGATGGTGGATGATGGAATTAGGGATATGTTACCTGTGATGAAGACCGATATTATCCTATCATGTAATAATAAATATTTAATTATTGATACGAAGTATTATACTAAAACATTACAAAGTAACTATGGTGTTAATAAAATTCATTCAGGAAATCTATATCAAATTTTCACCTATGTTAAAAACCTAGATATTGGTTTAAAAGAAAAGTCAGCCAAAGTTTCAGGAATGTTACTTTATGCTAAAACTGATGAAAAAGTAGTTCCCGACAATAATTATCAAATGAGCGGAAATCATATTAGTGTGAAAACATTAGATCTAAATTGCGATTTCATTCAAGTTTCAGAACAATTGAATCAAATAGTACTTGAATACTTTGAAATTTGATATACTGTTAGGCTAATTATGTTTTATAACTAGTACTATATTTATAGACTTCTACTTTTTAACAGTTTTGGTCCTAACTTTCTTTCCGTGACCAATCATAGTCTGTAGTCTTCGTCTAGTGGATTTCTCGCAAGAGTTGACCAAATTTACTGCTAAGATTATATACCAACAGGACATAAGTAAAATTAGACAACCCCTACTCATTAAGTTGTGTAGGGGTTGTCTACGTGTTGATATAATATTAATGGATTCCATCTATTTCTTGTATAGTACCACCATTTTAGTTATATTTAATCAAAATACGAACATGAATTAGTATGTGTGTCATACTCTGAAATTCCATCGTTCATGCTGAAGCCAAAATATAGTGTGTAATTTCTAATTAAATCTTTCTCTATGCATTTTATCACTACATTAATACATTATATTTTCTTTTTGTATTTGATAACTTTAATTTTTATTATATAAAAGTTAAGTATTGTATCTATCTAATATATGAAAACTGAATTTAATGTCTTATAATTGTATTTACACGCTAAAGAATACAGTTATGTATTTTAATATAGAAAAGAAATAAGTGAGATATATTGATATGAGTGCCTATTAGAGAGGGGATTTATATATGGCTATTTTTTATGTTTTCCAAGGTGTAACATATGAATTAGAAAAAGAAGGTGGTTATGTATGGTCACCTCAGTTAACTAAAAATGGAAAAAAGAATTCTGGATATAGTAACATGAAGAAAATTAAAAAAGGTGATTTTATTCTAAATAATAAAAATGGCAAAGTAGTTGCCATAAGTGTTGCTAGGGATAATTATGAAATAGCTGATCGCCCAAGAGAGTTTGATCAAAGTGAAACAGGTGATTTATGGAATAAAGAAGGGTACATGGTCAAATTAGAGTATTATCCGTTTGACGAAGATTTAAATACAGCAGATTTTAGGCAATGGCTAATTGATAATTATAAAGATGACAGTGCATTTACTGTGAATGGTAGAGGTAAACAACAATACATGTGTAATTTAGCTGAAGAACATGCTGTATTTTTACTTGAAAAAGCAATCGAGATACAAAAGAATCCGGAAGTGTTGATGCATCTAAAAGGGGCATTGAGTGAAATCTTAGATGAAAAAAATTCAGAATATAATCAAGTGGAAAAAGATTTAATCAACAATGATTTAGAGACTAACATAGATGAGACTCAAGTTGATAGAAAAACGTCCAGCTTTGAATCGCAAATGACGATAGTATCTAAATCTACAGGAAGAACCATACCTAAAAGAAATCCTAAACGGGCAGTTGAAGCTTTGATATTAGCAGATTATAAGTGTGAATATAATACAAATGATAGAACGTTTACTAGAAAAAATGGCAATCAGTATACAGAACCTCATCACCTGATCCCAATCAGTAAATATCGAGATTTCGACAGAAGTCTTGACGTTAAAGAAAATATTGTGTCTTTATGTAGTCATTGCCATAACCTGCTTCATTATGGAAGAGATGATGAAAAAAAAGAAGTATTAGAAAAAATCTTACTTGATAGACAGGGACAGCTACAAGAATATGGTATTTCTATTAATTTAGAACAGCTATCAGAATATTATAAATAATTCTAATGTTTATTTAGAAATTCAAAAGATTATGTTACGAAAGCTTGAAATGTTTTGTATGCATGTAATTCATATGAATGTAGAGTATGATAATGAAAATTATTCAAGGGGGAATACGAGGGATGTATTTATTATCACAGAATAATCTGGAGGAAATCGAACCAGTTACCTTTGGAGAAATGAATATACAAGAAAAAGATATAGAAGAGATGTTACGACAAAACATCGAGATAATTACAGATGAAGAAGAATCTTTGTTAATTATTGGAGACCAAATAAAAAATAAAGAAAATGCCAGAAGTGATTTAACTGCTTTAGATCAAAATGGAAATATAGTTCTTATTGAAATTAAAAGGGATTTAAAAGATATTAAACAAAGAGTAGAAGCCTTTGAAATTCAAGCTATTAGATATGCAGCTAGTTAGGCAACAATTGAAACTATCTCTGATGCAGTGAACAAAATTTATGCCCAATATATAAATAAACATGAAGAAGAATTTTCAAAAGATTTAACTTATCTTAATAGCGATGAATTAGCCAAACGTAAAATAGTTCAATTTTTAGAAGTTAATAAAAGTTTAGGTAATTTTAATAAATCTCAAAGGATTATATTGGTAGCTTCTGATTTTGATGTTCAAACTTTATCGGCAGTAGCTTGGCTAAGTGAGAACGGTGTTCAAATAGAATGTTACAAACTAATACCTTATGTATTCAATGGGTCTTTTATAATTAATGCTGAAAAAATATTACCGGTAACTAAAAATCAAGCACATTTTATAGACATAGAGGATAAACAAACTTTAAATAGTAGAAAACAAGCAAAAAATAGAAGTCTCCCAAGACTTAAAGAAATGATTATTTGGGGAGTAGTTCAACCTGGAGATATAATAACACCTAAAAATACAGATATAAAAGGTACAGTATTAGAAAATGGGCTAATTAAATATGGTCAAGAGGAAAAATCACTTAGCTTATTTGTAAAAGAAGCATTGGGATGGTCGAGTGTTAAACCCTATATTTTAGCCATACATGAACAAACTAATAAATCATTGTCACAATTAAGGATTGAATATATGGAAAAAAATAATATGATTTAACTCAAAATTAAGCACTTAACAATATTATGTTGAGTGCTTTTTATCAATATCACTAAAAAGGGGAAGCATATCATAAATGATGCGCTTTTTTCAGCCGCTTCATAAAGGGATTTTGAACGTATCGGAACGTATGAGGTTTATGAGAATTGCAGTTATGTTTTTGTGAGACATATCACAAATAAAACTAAAAAATAGGTTGTATGTAACTCACTTTGAAATTGATTGAATATATAGTATCTTTAATAAAATGC
>ERZ1023420.357-NODE-357-length-12529-cov-3.722783_pt1 | contig 12529 bp, 12 predicted proteins | sample MGYA00380512_ERZ1023420 | MGnify/ENA primary metagenome ERZ1023420 (study PRJEB33173, sample SAMEA4830390) | metagenome | study: EMG produced TPA metagenomics assembly of the PRJEB25223 data set... | reverse complement strand
ATGATTACAGAAAAGCGTCATGAATTAATTTTACGTGAACTTTCTAAACGAGAGTTTTTGTCATTACAAGAATTAGTCGAAAGAATTGGTTGTAGTACATCTACAATCCGCCGAGATTTATCAAAACTCCAAGCTATTGGTAAATTAACAAGGGTTCATGGAGGAGCAAAACTGAATCAATCCGTTGTATTAGAGCCGAATTTAACAGACAAAAGACGACAAAATTTGGAAGAAAAACAAGAAATTGGCAGATTTGCTGCTACTTTCATTCAAGATAACGATTGCGTGTTTTTAGATGCTGGATCGACAACGCTCGAAATGATTCCTTACATTGAAGCGTCTGATATAACAGTGGTGACTAATGGGTTAACACATATAGAAGAATTATTAAAACATGGAATTAAGACAATGACACTAGGTGGTGAGGTGAAACCTACCACTTTTGCCACAGTAGGTCCTAATGCGTTAGCGTCTTTACAACGTTACCGTTTTGACAAAGCTTTTATAGGCATGAATGGTATTGATTTAAAGTATGGACTGACAACACCAGATGAGCAAGAAGGTTTGATCAAACGAGAAGCTATGAATTATGCCTTGAATACATTTATTGTGGCCGATACTTCGAAATTCCATAAAGTGTACTTTGCACATGTTCCAATGGTAAATGAGGCAACAATTTTAACCTCACATGCAGTTTTACAATTAGAAACATACGAAATGTTTTCACAACATTACCGAATTTTAGGAGGCACAAGATGATTTATACAGTGACATTCAATCCTTCCATTGATTACATAATGTTTGCTGATGATTTTAATCTTAATCAATTGAATCGGACATCAGCGACTTATAAATTTGCGGGAGGTAAAGGTATTAATGTATCTAGAGTATTGAAAACACTAGATGTGCAATCAACAGCTCTAGGATTTGTTGGTGGGTTTCCTGGTGCCTTTATTACAAATACCTTACATCAGCAAAACATTGCTACAGACTTTGTTGAAATTGCTGATGATACACGTATTAACGTGAAATTAAAAACAGGTACTGAGACAGAAATTAATGCGCCTGGTCCCAATATTACGCAACAACAATTTCAAGATTTACTGACTAAAATAGGACAAACTACACCGCAAGATATAGTTGTAGTAGCAGGTAGTATACCTAAAAGTGTTCCTGCAGATGCATATCAACAAATCGCTGCATTGACACGAAAAACAGGAGCACAATTAGTGGTGGACGCTGAAAAAGATTTGGTGGAGTCAGTGTTATCTTATGAACCATTATTCATTAAACCGAACAAAGATGAATTAGAAGTGATGTTTAATACTACGATTAATTCAGATGAAGAAGTAGTGAAATATGGTAAAGAAATTTTAGCGCGTGGGGCACAATCAGTAATCATTTCACTTGGTGGTGCAGGAGCTATATACATTGATAAGTCACAAAGTTTAAAAGCAACTGTACCAAACGGTAATGTTATTAATACTGTTGGCTCGGGAGACAGCACAGTAGCAGGTATGGTTGCAGGATTAAATCAAGGATTGGCTATTGAATCGGCATTCAAACAAGCAGTTTCAGCAGGTACTGCAACAGCATTTACTGAGGATTTAGCACAACAACAAGCAATATTAGATATTAAGCAACAAGTCGTCATTAGTAAGATAGATGGGAGTGAATAATTATGAGAATCACCGAGTTATTAACATTAGATACAATAGCGATGGATGTCGAAGCAACAAATAAAAATGGGGTTATCGATGAACTAGTAAACCAATTAAATCAAGCAGGTAAATTGAATGATGTCGAAGCATATAAAGAAGCTATTCATCAACGTGAAGGTCAAAGTACAACAGGAATTGGTGAAGGGATAGCTATTCCGCACGCAAAGGTTTCGGCTGTTGAGACACCAGCAATCGCTTTTGGTAAATCTAAAGCAGGTATAGACTACCAAAGTTTAGATATGCAACCGGCACATCTCTTCTTTATGATTGCAGCACCAGAAGGTGGCGCGCAAACACATTTGGATGCTTTAGCTAAATTGTCTGGTATTTTAATGGATGAACAAGTTCGAGCAGATTTATTAGCTGCTGAAACACCCGAAGAAGTACAAGCAATTATTAATAAAGCTGATGATGAAGCTGTAGAAGATGAGGAAGAGAATGATAGTGCTGCAACAACTACCGATGAGGAAGTGGCTGAAGATACTCCATATATTTTGGCAGTAACAGCTTGTCCTACAGGTATAGCACATACTTATATGGCACGCGATGCTCTGAAAAAGCAAGCGAACCAAATGGGTGTGAAAATGAAAGTAGAAACGAATGGTTCTGGAGGTATCAAGAATCATTTAACAGATGAAGATATTAACAAAGCTACTGGTATTATTGTAGCAGCCGATGTTCATGTTGAAACAGATCGTTTTGCAGGCAAAAATGTAGTTGAAGTACCTGTAGCAGATGGTATAAAACGACCAGAAGAATTGATTAATATGGCACAAGATGATTCACGCCAACCATTTGTGGCTAAAAACACTAACAGTCAACAATCAACAGAGAAATCAACTGAAAAGCAAGGCGTTGGGAAAACAATTTATAAACACTTAATGAATGGTGTTTCTAATATGTTGCCATTAGTTATTTCTGGTGGTATTTTGATGGCAATTGTATTCCTATTTGGTGCGAATTCATTTGACCCGAAAAGTGGAGATCATAACGCTTTTGCAGAACAATTATGGAATATAGGTAAAAACAGTGCTTTTGCCTTAATTATCCCTATTTTATCTGGTTATATTGCACGTAGTATTGCTGATAAACCTGGTTTTGCGGCTGGTTTAGTAGGTGGTATGCTTGCTATTTCTGGTGATTCAGGGTTTATCGGTGGTATTTTAGCAGGTTTCTTAGCAGGTTATTTAACACAAGGTGTGAAAAAATTAGTAAGTGGTTTACCACAAGCATTAGAAGGTTTGAAACCGACATTAATTTATCCATTACTTTCAGTGACAGCTACAGGATTACTAATGATTTATGTTATTAATCCACCTGCATCTGGATTGAATAACTTATTGTTAAATGGATTAAACAGTCTTTCAGGAGCGAATATTGTATTACTTGGTTTAGTTATTGGTGCAATGATGGCCATTGATATGGGTGGACCATTCAATAAAGCAGCATATGTATTTGCAACTGCTGCATTAACAGAAGGTAATACTGCTCCAATAACTGCAGCTATGATTGGTGGAATGGTACCTCCTATGGCTATCGCAACAGCTATGCTCTTATTTAGAAAGAAATTTACGAAAGAACAAAAAGCTTCTATTGCGCCTAACTATATTATGGGCTTATCTTTTATTACTGAAGGTGCAATCCCATTTGCAGCTGCAGATCCGCTACGTGTAATACCTTCAATGATGGTAGGTTCTGGTGTTGCAGGAGCCATCTCACTTGGTTTAGGATCAGCAATTCAAGCGCCTCATGGAGGTATTATTGTTATGTTAGCTACAGACTTTGGTCATGTATTGCAATCATTAATAGCTCTAATTATAGGTGCGCTTATAGGGGCAATAATGTATGGCTTGTTGAAAGCAAAACCAACTGAAAATGAATTAAATGCTTTACAAGAGACAAATGACTAATTGGCAGACGTAAGCTATTAAACTATTTTATTCGAAGTAGCTATGTTATATAAATAAGTTAAGTAAGAATTTAAAGAAGTAGGGAAATCAGGTAAGTTATTCTTGATTTTTAACCTACTTCTTTTTTATGCTTTAATAAATGTATATATTATTCACGGTGATTGATTTCATGTAGAATATAAGTAATAGTGAAAAAACAATAATAAACAAATAAAGAAGGTTTGAATGTTGGAAAATTATGTTATTACAAATGGGACAATTTATACAGAGACTGGTGTTATTGAACACGGACATATTGAAGTAGCACACGGCAAAATTAAGCATGTAAGTAAAGGGGATTATCAAGGACAACTACCGACTATTGATGCCCAATTTAATCATATATTACCAGGTTTTATTGATATTCATATTCATGGTGGATATGGAGAAGACTCAATGGATGCATCTGCAAAAGGTTTAACACATTTAGCAACTTCGTTATTAGCAGAAGGCACAACAAGCTTTCTAGCTACGACTATGACTCAGTCTGATGACAACGTGACTCAGGCTTTGAAAGTTATTGCACAATATATCGATAATCAAGACGATAACAGTGCTGCAGAGATTGTAGGTATCCATTTAGAAGGGCCATTTATTTCAGAAGATAAAGTGGGAGCACAAAATCCTAAATATGTACAACGACCATCAATCGACAAAATTAAATATTTTCAACAACTAGCACAACAAAATATAAAGATTATTACTTTTGCTCCAGAACTTGCAGGTGCAAGTGACACACTTAGTGCATTACATGATGATATTATCTTCTCTATTGGACATACGACTGCGACATTTGATGAAGTCAATGAGGCACAACAACTAGGAGCACGACATGTGACACATCTTTATAATGCAGGGACGCCGTTTGAACATCGTCAACCGGGGCTGTTTGGAGCTGCTTGGACTAATGATCAGTTGCGTACTGAACTCATTGTAGATGGTATTCATGCACACCCTGCAGCTGTGAATATTGCGCTTAGACAAAAAGGAATAGAGCGTTTTTATCTTATTACTGACGCGATGCGAGCTAAAGGAATGCCTGACGGAACTTATGATCTCGGTGGTCAAGATGTCATCGTCCGAGGTTCAGAAGCACGTTTAGCTTCAGGAGCGTTGGCAGGAAGTATTTTAAAAATGAATGAAGGACTCAAAAATTTAATGTCATTCACACAGCGTACATTAAATGAATTATGGCGTGTTACGAGTTTAAATCAAGCGCTAGCTTTAAATCTTGCACACCGTAAAGGTAGTATTCAACATGGCAAGGACGCAGATTTAGTTATTGTAAATTCTAACATCGAAGTGCTTACAACTATTAAAAAAGGTACCGTCCACGAATTTAATAAGTAACTTACAATGTTAGATTGAATATGAATAAACTTAAATTGAAAATATATTGAATTCTAAGCTCATGATTACAATTGACACTTACCTTGTGATAAGATGTAGACTATACGTCAATTTTTAGGGAGGTGTCACAATGGGAAGGATCTAAAGTTATCTAAGAATGCATTACAACTATATTTAACATACACGGCCACCTATTGTGGCACGTAAAATTTGGAGGTGAATCCCTAGAAATAGGGAATTAATTGGAAACAGTACCCATAATGAACTTAATTATATTCTTTCTACTAATCGCATTAACTACAGTCTTCGTAGGTTCGGAGTTTGCATTGGTGAAAGTAAGAGCCACTCGAATAGAACAACTTGCATCAGAAGGTAATGGTGGCGCTAAAGTTGTTAAAAAAATGATTGAAAAACTAGATTATTATTTATCAGCTTGTCAACTTGGTATCACGGTAACTTCATTAGGACTTGGTTGGTTAGGTGAACCTACTTTTGATAAATTGTTACATCCGTTATTCGAACTAATGCAATTACCGGAAGCATTGACGACGACAATTTCATTTATCGTAGCATTTATTATTGTTACTTATTTACACGTAGTATTAGGGGAGTTAGCTCCAAAAACATTAGCAATCCAACACACTGAAAAAATTGCATTAATTTATGCACGCCCATTATATTATTTTGGCGTTATCATGAAACCATTAATTTGGTTAATGAATGGTTCAGCTCGTGTCATTATTCGTATGTTTGGTGTAGATCCAGATGCGAACAATGATGCTATGTCAGAAGATGAAATTAAAATCATCATTAATAATTCTTATAATGGTGGTGAAATTAACCAGACTGAATTAGCATATATGCAAAATATTTTTTCTTTTGATGAAAGACACGCTAAAGATATTATGGTTCCACGTACACAGATGGTAACGCTAAATGAACCATTTAATTTGGATGAATTGTTAGAAACATTAAAAGAACATCAATTTACACGTTATCCAATAACTGAAGATGGTGATAAAGACCACGTTAAAGGCTTTATTAATGTTAAAGAGTTATTAACCGAATACGCATCAGGAAAAGCAATAAACGCAAGTGACTTTGTACATGAACTGCCTATGATTTCAGAAACAACACGCATTAGTGATGCATTGGTTCGTATGCAAAGAGAACATGTGCATATTAGTTTGATTATTGATGAATATGGTGGAACTGCTGGTATTTTAACAATGGAAGATATCTTGGAAGAAATTGTGGGTGAAATTCGCGACGAATTTGATGATGATGAAGTTAACGATATTGTGAAGAAAAATGACGAAACTTACCAAATCAATGGCCGCGTATTACTAGATGATTTAAACGAACAGTTCGATATTGAATTTGAAGATTCGGAAGATATAGATACAATAGGCGGTTGGCTACAAGCACACAATACTAACTTGCAACAAAATGATTATGTCGATACTGAATATGATCGATGGATTATCTCAGAAATTGAAAATCATCAAATTATTTCTGTAATTTTAAAAATAGAATATAATCAAGAGCGAAAAACACCTGAGGAATTAGAAGAAGAAACCGACGATTAATAGTTAACGTTTATTAAATCACATATTTAAGTGATTTAATAAACGTTTTTTTATTTGTAATTTATAGAAGATGGTTAAAATTTTAAAAATAAGGCAATAGAGAATTATTAACACTATTAAATATAGCAACATAACCATGAGAGGAGTTATACAATGGAGAATGATGTTTATTATTTAAACAATGGTTACCCAATGCCTAAAATTGGACTAGGTGTATATAAAATTACTGACAATGAAATGGAAACAGCAATTGAAAGTGCCTTAGAAGTTGGTTATCGTGCATTTGACACTGCTTACCTGTATGACAATGAAGTAGCGTTAGGACGCGTATTAAAGCAGTCAGAAATAGCAAGAGATTCCTTATTTATTACATCGAAACTATGGAATGATTATCAAGGTTTTGAAAGTACGTTAAAACAATTTAATCAATCATTAGAACGCTTAGGTACAGATTATTTGGACTTATATTTAATTCATTGGCCATGTGCTGAAGATGATTTATTTATAGAGAGCTATAAAGCTTTAGAGCAATTATATGAAGAAGGTAAGGTACGTGCCATTGGTGTTTGTAATTTTACTAAAGAACATTTGGAGAAATTAATGGATGCAACTGACATTGTGCCAGCAGTGAATCAAGTAGAAGTGCACCCGTATTTTAATCAACAACAATTACAAGATTTTTGTGATGACAACGACATTGCTGTTACTGCATGGATGCCACTAATGCGTAATAGAGGGTTATTGGATGATCCAGTTATTGTAGAGATAGCGAAACGTTATAATAAAACCCCAGCACAAGTTGTTTTGCGTTGGCATTTAGCCCACAATAGATTGATTATCCCAAAATCTAAAACACCTGAACGTATTGAAGAAAATTTCAATATTTTTGATTTTAATTTAGAAGTTACTGATATTGCGGAAATTGACGCATTAAATCGCAATGATCGCCAAGGTCATGATCCTGATTCAGTTAAAATAGGTACATTACGTTAACTTAATGTCGCATCATACATTACTTGGAAGTGTGATATAAAGGTTTTTAGTTCATTTATTTAAGAATACTTGGTAATATAAAGTTACAAATTATATTTTAAAGAAAAGTATATATCCCACTACTTAAAATAGTATTTTAAGCAGATACTAATTGCTTAATTATCCCCGTTATTAGCAATTAAATTAAATAACAAGTAATTTTATAAGCACTTTATTAACTAGGCATTAAGATTGTGTAAATTTAATTGTTTGTTATGGAATCATGCGATTTATTATTGATAAAGTGGAAGAGAAGTAATTGGAATGAAGGTGTTGATGAGATGAATATTAGAGTTATAGTACCTTGTTATAATGAAGGTGAAGTTATACTAAAAACATATCAACGATTAACTGAAGTGTTATTAAATGACAGTATACGTCATGATTATGAATATGATATTGTATTTGTCGATGATGGAAGTAAAGATGCAACAATCAATTATATTCAAGATGCCGCACAAAAAGATAATCATGTAAAATTTATTTCTTTTAGTAGAAATTTTGGTAAAGAATCTGCGATGATAGCAGGTTTTCAACATAGTAAATCGTGTGATGCAGTCATTATGATTGATGCAGATTTGCAACATCCACCAGAGCTTATCCCTCAAATGGTTGACGGTTATATGGATGGTTATGATCAAGTAGTTGCTAAGCGTAACAGAGAGGGTGAAAAGGAATCACGTAAGTTACTCACGCGCTGTTATTATAAAATGATCAACTACTTTGTTGAGGATATCAAATTAGAAGATGGTATTGGCGATTTTCGTTTGTTAAGTCAACGCGCAGTTAACTCCATGGCTTCATTGGAAGAATATAACCGTTTCTCTAAAGGTTTATATGAATGGATTGGTTATAATACTAAAGTCTTCACTTATGACAATGTAGAGCGTGAAGACGGTGAATCTAAGTGGTCTTTCAGTAAGTTACTCAATTATGGAATTGATGGCTTGATTTCGTTTAATAATAAGCCATTGCGTGCCATGATTTATTTAGGGCTGTTTATTTCTTTTGTGAGTGTATTATATATTCTATTTGTCTTCGCAGGTATTGTTTTAAATGGTATCGAAACACCAGGTTATTTCTCAACGATTGCAGCCATCTTATTATTAGGAGGTATCCAATTAATATCAATTGGCATTGTTGGGGAGTATATAGGGCGCATCTATTATGAAGTTAAACAACGTCCGAAATATATTGTATTAGCGACGAATATTGAAAGTGATGAAGCTGATGTCAAACATGCTAACCAAATGCATCATGAGGAATTGAACCAAAGCATAGAAGAAAAAACACAGCGGTCGTTACTAAAAAATAGATAATTAGTTTTCAGTGAGTAGATAAGATCTAGTATTTTAACTCAACACAAAAGCAGCTAACTCATAGTAAAACTATGGGCTAGCTGCTTTATCATGTTACAAACATAAAAAGATGATGTTAGGTGTTATCATCTTCCTATTAATTTATTTTTTACGTAGTTTACCAACGACAAATGATACGATTGCTACTAAAATGATTGTACCAATCAATGCAGGGAAAATGGCAATGCCGCCTAAATGCCAACCCCAGTCACCAAGTAACCAAGAACCAAGTGCTGAACCTACGATACCTGCAATGATATTACCTAAAATACCACCGGGTATATCTTTACCTACAATGCCACCAGCTATCCAGCCGATTAAACCACCGACGATTAACATTAGTATAAATCCCATGACTAAGAGCCTCCTTCTAACAAAATTTAACAGTCTATCTATACCACAAAAATAAATCAATTAATCATTTTGTTTAGAAAAAATATTTTGCCAAAATATAAATGCAATAAATACAATGTAAATAATTAAAAATGCATACCAGTATGGTGTTAATAAAGTCATTAAGATAAAGGACATTATGAGCATAAGGTTACCAATTAAAATTGGACGTTTAATTTTATTAATAAGTTTAAAGTGCATTTGTTCTTCTGGTTGAAATGTACTGTAAAATAAAAATATTGCACCTATAAGGGCTATGGCTGGTGCTAAATAAGGAATAGACATGTAGTAAGAATCATGACTAGTGCTATATGTAAGAATAGTTGATGTACTTAAAATAATAGTAAGTACCACCGCAATAAACTTTTGTTCTTTGATTACAAACACATCTACTACGCGATTAATATAAAGTTGCAATAATGTCCATGCTAAAAATAACAAAATTGTAAAAAAGGAAATATAATCATATTCGCCTACTATAAATAAATTAATAAGACCATTAATAGTGAGTGCAATGAGAATAGAGCTATACTTTAGTTGCTTGAAATTCTGGCGATAGAGGTCAATACCAAGAATGACAACTGTCGCAATAATGTTGATGATAATAGATATTAGCATTTTGGTCTCCTTACATTTTACTTCATTGCAACATTATACCAATTAATAATGTGTTAAGCATTTAATAACATTTGATATGTTAAAATTTTGTAAATTTCAGTGGCATTGAAGAAATAGGCAATAGCAAATTTTTCAACTTTGTTGGCAGTTTTTGGTGCACGCTTTCCGCGGGCCCTGCCTCAGCCTGTAGTCTTCGGCAAGTGCTATTCCCGCAGGAGTCGGCCCAAAGCACTGCCAATATAATAGAAATTGCTTAGGAGAACTAATATCTTAAGTCCATTTATTGCCAATACGCCAAGAGCTATCGGCAAAGTCTCCAATTTTGTTGGCATTTTTTGTGCACGCTTTCCGCGGGCACTGCCTTAGCCTGTAGTCTTCGGCAAGTGCTATTCCCGCAGGAGTCGGCCCAAAGCACTGCCAATAGAATGGAAAAGCCATTAGGAAAACTAATATTATGGACTGTTTATTGACTATAAAACAAGAGGCTATCAACAAATCTTCTAATTTTGTTGGCAGTTTTTGGTTCACGTTTACCGTGAGCATAAAGACTATTGTTTTTTTAGATAAAGTAGTTCATTTTGCACCTTTCTTTAAAAACGATACAACTTGATGTCTTAGTCATCTGAATATATTGAATTTGTACTAAAGTATTTAAACGCCTTTTTTATTACTCCAAAGTAACGTATGAAGTTGAGGTAAGACATAGACGTTATTCATATCAGCACTGCCCATTACACGATTGACCAGTGATTCATATAAAGATAATAGTTTGGAGGTGTGATCAGCTACCTGTTCACCGTCTAAATAAGGATTTCCAACTTGTAAATAGAAGGGAATGTTAGGATATCTGTGATGAATCATTTTTGCAAAGTCGTAATCTTCATCGGTAAAAATAACGACTTTAAGACTTAATGCCTCGTCGTGACATTGTTCAATAACATTGTCTAAGATGGGTAAATTTGGTTTCATTAGTGAACTTGGTGGCTTAGGGCTAATAGTTAAATCATCAATTTGTAGCATCCAAGGTTGGAATTTGCTGCCTTGAGTTTCTAAAGCACTTTGGATGTTTTTGCTATCAAATAGGTCTACTAGGTCTTGAATACCTTTGATTAAAGCTGGATTGCCCCCTGAAATAGTTACATGATTAAATAATTCGCCGCCGATTGCATACAATTCCTCGTAGATTTCTGCTGCAGTCATCATGCGAATGTCTTCTTTTGCACTACCATCCCATGTGAAGCTAGAGTCACACCAAATGCATCGATAATCGCAGCCAGCTGTTCTGACAAACATAGTTTTACGACCAATAACACTACCTTCACCTTGAATAGTAGGTCCAAATATTTCTAACACTGGAATTTTAGCCATTGCGATGCTCCTTTGGACGAAATACTACATAACTCGTTGGAGTTTCACGGACATACACTTGTAAACATTGTGGCTGATTAGTACGTTGGTTAAGGGCATTTTGTATTAATTCATAGATTGTATGTGCTACAACTTCAGTCGAAGGGCTTTTTCCTTGAAATTCAGGTAGCTCATTGAGTAACTGATGGTCAAATTTGCCATGTACTAATTGTTTTAAATCGCTAAAATTAACGAGAAATCCGTTATGATCCAATGTATCACCTGCAATAGTCAAATTCACAAAGTAAGTATGACCATGCGTTCGCATACATTTTCCAGCATCTTCATTAGGTATATAATGAGCGGCAGAAAAGTTAAAGTCTTTATTTAATTCATACATAAAATCATGTGCTACATTCGGATAATTTTGTTGAAACATTAAAGATTCTCTCCTTTAGTCGCTAAATATTGCGTGAGGCCACGTGTTCTCAAATGACAAGCTGGACATTCGCCACAACCTTGACCAATAATACCATTATAGCAAGTAAGTGTTTGGTCTTTAATGTAATCTAAGACACCAAGTTGGTCACTGAGTTCCCAAGTTTGTTTTTTATCTAACCACATTAATGGAGTATGTAAGACGAAATTTTTGTACATTGCTAAATTCATTGTTACATTCATTGATTTTACAAAGCTATCGCGACAATCAGGATAACCTGAAAAGTCTGTTTCGCAGACACCAGTAATGATATTTTTAATATTTAATTGATAAGCTAAAGCACCAGCGAAAGATAAGAAAAGTAAGTTTCGTGCAGGTACAAAGGTGTTAGGGACACCATCCTCAGCTGTATCGATTGCGAGCTCATGATTAGTTAAAGCGTTTGGAGTAAGTTGTGATAACAACGACATATCTAATACATGATGTTGTAAATTTTGTTCATGTGCAATACGTTTTGCAACGTCAATTTCCGTCTGATGTCGCTGACCATAATCAAATGTTACTAAAGTCACCTCATCAAAGCGTGCCTTTGCCCAAAAAAGACAAGTCGTACTATCTTGTCCGCCACTGAAAACGACTAGCGCTTTACTGTGGTCTAATATATCTTGTGTCATAATTAAGTTTGCTCTCCTTTAAAAGGTAATAGCTAGAAATATTAGAAAAATAGACATAA
>ERZ1023420.353-NODE-353-length-12695-cov-59.491139_pt1 | contig 12695 bp, 10 predicted proteins | sample MGYA00380512_ERZ1023420 | MGnify/ENA primary metagenome ERZ1023420 (study PRJEB33173, sample SAMEA4830390) | metagenome | study: EMG produced TPA metagenomics assembly of the PRJEB25223 data set... | reverse complement strand
ATTAATTTGTGCCATCATCAATTATGAAGTGAACTAGATTCCGAACAAGTCTATTCTAAGAAATCAATAGAAGAGTTTCTAAGCAAACCTCTAATACTCAATAAAAATCAAAGAGCAAACTAGAAAGCTAGCCGCAGGTTGCTCAAAACACTGTTTTGAGGTTGCGGATAGGGCTGACATGGTTTGAAGAGATTTTCGAAGAGTATAATTTACGTGTTCCTAAGATGGAGAAGTTAGACTAGTACACTGGCACTTCTAAACCATTGCTAGCAATTGATTTGTTCATATTTAATTTCATTTTTTCCATAAATGGGTATTAGATATAAACAGCAAAATATTTCCGATACGTGTCATTCTTGAATTTCCAATCATCTAAAACAAGTAAAGGATAATCAATCCCCTGTATATCAAGGAATTGGCTACCCTTTTTACTTTTTTACACATTCTGTTTGATAGATTCATTTTAACATCACGAGCATACTCCAATGGAAATCGCTAGGCAAGAGATAAACTTTCAGATATCCGCAGAGAGATCATCGCCTCTTTTTGTCGCAAGCATTCTCCTCTCCTAGTCATTTTCTACCTTATCTTCTACCTGAGGATAGAGAGTTGTTCCCCAAATAGAAATCGTCCGCTTACGCACTAGTGGCAAATCGGTTTTTTCATAAACCGTACGCCACCATTCCCAGGCAAGCCCGGTACACTCTCTAATTTTGACAGAGAGATTACGAACATTCCCTTTTAAAGGAATACTAGTGGTAAAGTGAGCCGTTAAATCCTGCCCATTTCTGTCCCAAGCCTTAGGAGTCAAGACTTCCTTACCTTGATGATCATAGGATAATTCATTCCAAGTAATATAATATTGGGCAACATAGGCACCACTATGATCCAGCAGTAAATCTCCGTTTCTGTAAGCTGTAACCTTAGTCTCAACATAGTCTGTACTATTTTGAAAGGTCGCAACTACATTGTCACGTAAAAAAGAAGTTGTATAGGAAATCGGCAAGCCTGGATGATCTGCTGTAAAGCGACTGCCTTCTTGAATCAAGTCCTCTACCATATCCACCTTGCCTGTTACAACTCGGGCACCCGAACTTGGGTCGCCCCCTAAAATAACCGCCTTCACTTCTGTATTGTCCAAAATCTGTTTCCACTCTGTCTGAGGAGCTACCTTGACTCCTTTTATCAAAGCTTCAAAAGCAGCCTCTACTTCATCACTCTTACTCGTGGTTTCCAACTTGAGATAGACTTGGCGCCCATAAGCAACACTCGAAATATAGACCAAAGGACGCTCTGCAGAAATTCCTCTCTGTTTTAAATCCTCTACCGTTACAGTATCTTGAAACACATCTCCTGGATTTTTAACAGCGTCTACGCTGACTGTATAATAAATCTGTTTAAAATTAACAATCTGAATCTGCTTTTCGCCTGAATGGACAGAGTTAAAATCAATATCAAGAGAATTCCCTGTCTTTTCAAAGTCAGAACCAAACTTGACCTTGAGTTGTTCCATGCTGTGAGCCGTGATTTTTTCATACTGCATTCTAGCTGGGACATTATTGACCTGACCATAATCTTGATGCCACTTAGCCAACAAATCGTTTACCGCTCCGCGAACACTTGAATTGCTGGGGTCTTCCACTTGGAGAAAGCTATCGCTACTTGCCAAACCAGGCAAATCAATACTATAAGTCATCGGAGCACGATCGACCGCAAGAAGAGTGGGATTATTCTCTAACAAGGTCTCATCCACTACGAGAAGTGCTCCAGGATAGAGGCGACTGTCGTTGGTAGCTGTTACAGAAATATCACTTGTATTTGTCGACAAGCTCCGCTTCTTTCTTTCGATAACAACAAACTCATCGGGTAGCTGATTACCCTCTTTGATGAAACGATTTTCAATACTTTCTCCCTGATGGGTCAAGAGTTTCTTTTTATCGTAATTCATAGCTAGTATAAAGTCATTTACTGCTTTATTTGCCATCTTCTACCTCCTAATAAGTTCCTGGATTGAGTTGCATAAACTCAGACTTGTTCAGCGAAATCAGCCGTGGTTGGACTAAGTGATCCAAAATTTCCTCGTACAATTCTTCTGAGACATTGCGTCGCCGTCTGGCTAGATAAGAAGTCGGAATAACCGTATTATCCAACATAAATACCTTATCTAAGTCAATCAAGGTTGGTCTTGTAAAAGGATTACGAGCTAGATCCGGCTCTTCTATCATAAAGTTCTTGACCAAACGTCTGGTCAAGAGAGCTGGTTTGAAGGTCTGATTTTTAACCAACTCTTTGTTTTTAGTCATGCTGTTGTCAATACAGATATACATATGATTCTTCACAGCCAAATCGCTACTAATAGTCGGAAAAGGCAAATAAAGAGCTACAACATCTCCTCTCTTAATCAAGCAAGAGCACCCCCTTTTCTCCTAATGTAACATAGACAGGATTGACCAAGTCTTCTGATTGACTCAGAATTTCCAAAGTTTGAGTTTGGCGCGCTGTCAATTTAGTAGCATCTTGTCTCTTCAATACAAAATGCTTGTCGCCAATAACCTTGACAATATAATCCTTCTCCAAAGCTGACTGGTAAATCCACATCAGATGTTGTCTGTCCTGAGAACTCAAGAGAGAAGGATTTTCAAGCCTCCCGATAGTCTGATAAAAATCAAAAACAGGAGCTAACTCCTGCCAATCTGATTGGCTAGTTGTCAAGGCTAGAAAAAGGGCTTTGCGAGCTGATACTTCTTGGTTAGCCTTGAGAGTTACTTTCCCCTCCAAGTTTTTTAGAAATCGGGAAACTCCAGAAAGCAAATTTTTCTCTAACTGCGAGAAATAAAAACCTTTCGTTCCCAGACATAAGTCTTTCATGTCGCTTTCTCTAGCAAATAAGAGCTCAAACATTTGATAGTAAAAGAAAAATATCTGGCACTGGGTCGCGCTCATCTTTTCCTTATCGGCTTCTTTTTTTAACCAGAGCAAGGGCGACAGGTAACTGGATTGAGACATTTCCTCTACCTCCTACTCTTTTTTAACTGGAGCATCTGCACTAGCTGCCACTTCTTTTGACTGGATACTTTCCCACTGGTTAATCTCCTCTGAGATAAGACCTTCGCATGTCTTGACAAATAGGGCAAAAGCCTTGGTCTTTCCTGCATATTTCTCCGTTTGGCATTGATAGAGGAATTTTTCTTTCTCCAGGAGTTGCGCAGTTTTTTGGTAAGAAATCCAATTTTCCTTTGCATTATACAAATTGATAATCCCCTCACACAGCAAGCCGAGACTGGATAAGGCAACCGAAATCAAACGGTAGCGATCACCTGGCATAGGAATAGCACAAAAGACAGCTATGAGGAAACCTGCCACGATTTCTGTTATTTTTAATACCTTATAGCGCCTACGATGTTGAACGCTTTTCTTTAAAAAATGAGCTATCTGTACGTCTAATCGCTCTGTCAGGTACATTTCTTCTGGCGTCATATTCGTAACTCCTTTCATTTACTTTGATAACCATAGTATAACATATTTGAATATCAAAGTATAGTAAAAACTGGACTATAACTTATTAGACTTCCTGCGAAACAAAATATGGTATAGTAGTTCTATGAATTATGAAGCAAGTAAACAACTAACTGATGCACGATTTAAGCGTCTTGTTAGTGTTCAGCGTACCACTTTTAAAGAGATGTTAGCTGTATTAAAAACAGCTTATCAAAAAAGTCGGACAAGCTGGTAAAATCTTGGCTGACAGTGGTTATCAAGGGCTCATGAAGATATATCCTCAAGCACAAACTCCACGTAAATCCAGCAAACTCAAGCCGCTAACAGTTGAAGATAAAGCCTGTAACCATGCGCTATCTAAGGAGAGAAGCAAGGTTGAGAACATCTTTGCCAAAGTAAAAACGTTTAAAATGTTTTCAACAACCTATCGAAATCATCGTAAACGCTTCGGATTACGAATGAATTTGATTGCTGGTATTATCAATCATGAACTAGGATTCTAGTTTTGCAGGAAGTCTATTATAAAAATTGAAGAAATTAAAAAGAGATGATATTAGGGAGAACTGATTTAAAAGTTCTCCCTATTTAACATTATTAAATAAAACCTAATTATATAGTAAACTGAAATAAGATATAAACAAATGAATTGGAGCTTAACATCCATTTCCAGCAATTTTTTAGAAACTACAGTGAACTACTCTGGATTCAACACATTATAATTGAAATTGAAGGTTAGATTTAAAGTAATAAAGAATAATATTACGCTCTAAAATTAGATAAATTTCAAATAATTCAAATAATTAAGGATACCTATCACTATTATAAAGTAACTGAACAACATTTTATATTTAACAATTATTTAAAATAATAAAATAATAAAATAATAAAATTATAACATTATATAAATTATTTTAAAAAATAATGAAACGTTCCAACTTATCTATTGACACGTTCCAAGAAATCGGATACAATGTAATTAACAATAAAGATAGGAGAAAATAATTTGAATCCATTAAAAGAATGCTATGAAAAAAACGGTATACTAATTGCAGCACACCGTGGTACAAACGGAGGAAATATATTACAAAACACATCAAAAGCCTATTTGAATTCCATACGCCATAACGCAGATATGTTTGAGGTTGATGTAATTCGTTCAAAAGATGGAGAATTTTTTGCATTTCACGATGGGCAAGAACCTTTAGTATTTGGTGAAAAAATTGATATTAGAACTTTGAGTTCTGAAGAGATCCAAAGAAAGGAATGTTTTAATTCACTGAATGAACCCATATTACAAAAGATTGAAAAAATTTCTGATGTATTAAAAAATTTTGAGGGACAGTCTTTAATAAATATAGATAGAAGTTGGTTTTACTGGGATACCTTCCTAGATAAGTTAAAAACATATCCATCTTTGAATCAAGTTCTTTTAAAATCACCTGTAAAAAAAGAATTATTGGAAATGCTTAGAGACTCTGGTTTGAATGTTATGTATATGCCAATTATCAAAACAATTGAAGAGTTAGATTTTGTTCTCTCATTTGAAGGAATAAATACAGTAGCTGTCGAACTTGTATTCCAAGATTTAGAAAATCCAATCATAAGTAAGAAAATAATTGATGATTTACATGAAAAAGGATTACTTATTTGGGTTAATGCTTTAACCTTAAGTGATTCAATTATTCTTTCGGCTAAGATTGATGATGATACAGCTATTGCTCATGATGGCGAATCTTGGGGGAAATTGGTTTCAATAGGATTTGATATTATTCAAACAGATTGGCCATTATTACTTTATCAATATCTAGTTGAAAAAAATAAAAAAATAAAAATAAAGGAGAACTATCATGTTCAAAAACTTTAAAAAGATTGCATTCACTTCTTCACTAATTTTACTTGCTGCTTGCTCAAACAATGCTTCAAATACAAATCAGTCTACTGATGAAGGAAGTGTTGATAAATCTCAAGAAATTGTAATCTATACAAATTCGGCTTCTAATGGACGTGCAGATTGGTTACAAACTAAAGCATCAGAGCAAGGATACAATCTTCGTTTGGTAGATATTTCAGGTGGAGAACTAGCTGACCGTTTGATTGCAGAAAAGAATAATGCTGTGGCTGATATGGTAATTGGATTAAATAAATTAGAATTTAACCGTATTAAAGCTGAAAAACTTCTTGTAAAATACTCACCAAAATGGGCTGATGAAGTAGATAGCTCTTTGGGAGATTCTGAAGGGTATTATTCACCAATTGTAAATCAACCATTAGTTTTGATTGGTAATAAAGATGCTAAAATGCCATCCGACTGGACAGATTTTACTGATTCATCTTATAAAGGTAAATATGGTATTTCAAAATTAAGTACAGGTACATCTAAGAACATCTTTGCAAGTATTGTTTCGAGATATAAAGATGAAAAAGGTGAGTTAGGAATATCTGATGAAGGTTGGAAAGTTGCAAAAGCTTACCTTAAAAATGCACACGTTTATGCAGAAGGTGAAGACTATATCTCTTCAATTATGGATAATAATAATGATCTAAAATATAGTATGATGTGGGGATCTGGTGTTCTACAAAATCAAAAAGAACGTGAATATAAATTCCAAGTAATGTCACCAAAAGTTGGTGTTCCTTATGTAACTGAACAAGTTGGGATTTTAAATACAAGTAAGAAGCAAGCATTATTAAAAGAATTTGTAGATTGGTTTGGCTCTTCAGAACTTCAAAAAGAATGGTCTGATAAATTTGGTTCAATTCCAGCTAATAAAAAAGCTCTAGAGCAAGCAAAAGATGAACTCAAACAGTTTGCTAATAGTGTTAAACCACAAGAACTTGACTGGGAGTTTATCGGGAAAAACATCGATTCTTGGATTGAAAAAGCACAGCTTGAATTTGTTGAACAATAATAGTTAGGATTAAGTGATGATTACATTTAAGGATATTCAAATTAAGTATAATGATTTTATTGCCATCGATAATCTCAATTTAACAATCAATGAGGGAGAGTTTTTCACATTTTTAGGACCAAGTGGTTGTGGGAAATCAACAACTCTTCGTGCACTAGTTGGATTTTTGGAGCCTTCACAGGGGCAAATACTAGTTGATAATCAAGATATTACGAATTTAGATCCGGAAAAACGCGAAATTGGTATTGTGTTTCAAAGTTATGCATTATTCCCAACAATGACTGTTTTTGATAATATTGCTTTTGGTCTAAAAGTTAAAAAAGTTTCTCCTGAAATTATTAAAGCTAAAGTTCATGAAATTGCGAAAAAAATTAATATCTCAGACGAGCAACTAAACCGAAATATTTCTGAATTATCAGGAGGACAACAACAGCGTGTAGCTTTAGCACGTGCATTAGTATTAGAACCAAAAATTCTTTGTTTGGATGAACCGTTATCAAACCTAGATGCCAAACTACGAGTTTCGTTGAGAAAAGAATTGAAACGATTGCAAAAAGAACTAGGAATCACTACTCTTTATGTCACACATGATCAAGAAGAAGCATTAACATTATCAGATAGGATTGCTGTGTTTAATAATGGATTTATTGAGCAAGTTGGCACGCCGTATGATATTTATAATCAATCCGCAACTCAATTTGTCTGTGATTTTATTGGCTCAATCAATAAAATTAGCCAAGAAGTTCTTAAAAAATTACAAGGCGAGAATAAATACTTTAAAGAAACTGAAGGATACATACGCTTAGAGCGTGTTAAGTTAGAGAAAACTTCACCTCAAGATTTATCTATAACAGGGGTAATTAGTGATATTGAGTTTAATGGTGTACTTATTAAGTATAAAGTAGACTTGTCGAATAGTGAAAGTATTCATATTATCGAAAAGAATGATGGACTATCACGTCATATAATCAAAGAAAAAGTCACTATGTACATTAATCCGCGTGATATAATGCAATTTTAAGGAGATTGTGCATGAGAAAGAGTCTAAACTGGAAAGATTGTCTCATAAGATTAGGAGTTTTATGGCTAATCTTTGCCCTGATTATTTATCCAAATATTGAACTTTTGTCTGGAGTGTTTTATAAAAATGGTTCATTTACTCTAGAGGCATTCAATAAGATTATACACTCTCAGAGAGCGATGAGTAGTATATTTAATAGCTTTATTTTGGCGATTTCAATGGTCTTTACTGTAAATATTGTTGGGACATTGATTGTTCTACTCACAGAGTACTGGGATATTAGGGGTTCAAAAATACTTAAATTAGGTTATATGAGCTCTCTAGTATATGGAGGAATTGTATTAGCGACAGGATATAAATTTGTTTATGGCGCTAATGGTCTTGTAACTAAAACGCTCTCAAGTATAATTCCAGGTCTTGCCCCTAACTGGTTTCAAGGATTTGGTGCAGTATTGTTTATTATGACATTTGCTTGTACCTCAAATCACATAATGTTTTTAACAAATGCAGTTCGTAGTGTTGATTATCATACAATTGAGGCAGCTAAAAATATGGGTGCAAGTCCTTTAAAAGTTTTCTTTAGTGTGGTTTTTCCAACTTTTAAACCTACGTTATTTGCCTTAACCATCTTAACTTTTTTGACAGGTCTTTCAGCAGTTTCTGCTCCTTTGATAGTAGGGGGGAAAGATTTTCAAACTATTAACCCATTGATTATCAGTTTCGCTAAAACTACAAGTTCGAGAGATTTAGCAGCTTTACTAGCTATCATGTTAGGTTTAGCAACTATTCTATTATTGACACTTTTGAATCATGTCGAAAAAGGAGGTAATTATGTATCTGTTTCGAAAACCAAGGCTAGTATTAAGAAGCAGATAATTTCTTCTCCATTATGGAATACTCTTGCTCACATTGTTGCGTATGTATTGTTTGCAATCTATATGTTACCAATAGTTTTGATAATTCTATACTCGTTTACAGACTCGTTGACGATCAAGACGGGAACTTTAGATCTATCTAAATTTACGTTAGCGAACTATGCTAATTTATTTACAGATGCTCAATCATTTCGTCCTTACCTAGTCAGCGTTGTTTATGCAATTTTAGCTGCGGTAATTGCTACAATTATAGCAATAGTAATTTCACGTATTGTACATAAAAACAAGAGTAAGTTCGATAAATTCTTTGAGTATGGTGCACTGATACCATGGATATTGCCAGGTACATTGATTGCACTAGGATTAATGTTCACTTATAATATACCTCATTTAATACTATTTAATTTAGTTTTAGTAGGAACAGTAATTATTTTACTTATTGCATATACTATTCAAAAATTACCATTTTCTTATAGAATGATTCGGGCTGTATTTTTCAGTATAGATAATGATATGGAAGAAGCTGCACGTAGTATGGGTGCATCTAGTTTCTACACTATGGTGCGAGTTATTATACCGTATATTTTACCAGTCGTATTATCAGTAGTTGTGTTAAACTTTAATTCTTTATTATCTGACTATGACTTATCTGTATTCTTGTACCATCCACTTTTCCAACCATTGGGAATCGTTATTAAACAGTCTACTGATGAAACAGCAACTTTAAATGCACAGGCAATGATGTTTGTTTATTCTGTAATTTTAATGATTATGTCTAGTGCAGCTCTTTATTTATCAAGCCTATTCCAAGGTAAACGAGGTAAGAGATAATATGAATCTTTCATACGAACTGAGTATTTGGGAAATACTTCTTAGGTGCTTTTTAGCGATTCTTTTCGGTGGCATTGTTGGCTATGAGCGAGGAGTCAAAAACCAAGCAGCAGGGATTAGAACCTACTTACTAGTTTGTTTGGGAACTTGTGTTGTAATGATGACAAATCAGTTCATCACTAGTCGTTATGGTAGCGGTGATCCTAGTCGAATGGGAGCCCAAGTAATTAGTGGCTTGGGTTTCCTAGGGGCAGGAACAATCATGGTAACTAATCAAAAAGTTAAAGGTTTAACAACAGCAGCTGGATTATGGTCTTCAGCAACTATTGGTTTAGCTATAGGCATTGGTTTTTATGAAGGTGCTATTTTAGCCGGAGTTGTACTCATAGCAGTTTTAACTCTATTTACTCCTCTTAAAGATTATTTAAACTCGAAAACTAAAATTGCTGATTACTACTTGGTTTTTAGTTCTTTAGAAGGTTATAATCGTTTACTTATATATTTAAATACATCGGGTATTAAGATTTTAGAAATTCAAAATGGTATAGGAAATCTTGATGAAGAACGTCAATTAAATAAAATTAAGTCAACAAAAGTGTCCTGCTATTTATCATTAAAATTAAACGAAAACTTTGAACATTTAAAATTAATGGAAGAAATGCATAATATTGCTGGTGTTATTTATGTTGAAGAGATTAGGTAAGGGTGACTTTGTCTAATTTTTTCTATATTTCTAATCGGAGAAAAAAATGAATATAATTTTTGATTTAGGGAATGTGTTGATTGAATGGAATAAAGAAAAAATTTTATCAAAAATCTGTAAGAATGATTTAGAATATAATTTATTTAATCAGTTTGTATTTCAATCTAACTTGTGGATTGATTTGGATAATGGTAAAATTAGTTTAGAGTTCTTAGAGAATCAATTAATCGATGAAATGGGACATCAATATCAGGATCAAATTCATGAGTTAGTATGGAATTGGTTTAACTATGTTGATTTATATGATGAAGTTTATGAATTAATAAAACAGCTAAAGAAAAAGAATTTTCAAATTTATGTTTTATCAAATACCTCCTCAATTTTTCATATTTTATTAGATTCTGTTCTATCTAAAGTATCATCTGTTTTAGATGGTTACGTAATTTCTTGTGAAGTTAAAATGATGAAACCACAAAAAGAAATTTACTTGTCATTAGTTAATAAATATCAATTAGATATAAAAGATTGTATATTTTTAGATGATTTAGAAGAAAATGTAGAAGCTGCAAGAACTCTAGGTATTAAAGCATTTCAAATTAAAGAGCGTAAAGAGATCTCAAATATACTAAAAGATCTCTTAAACTAGAGGTTAATTATGGTTACAATAAAAGATATTGCAAGAGTGTCTGGAGTCTCACATGGGACAGTTTCAAACGTTTTAAATAAAAAAGGTAATGTCTCAGCAGCTAAAATAAAGTTAGTAGAAGAGACTGCGAAAAAATTGGGTTATAATATGAATTCTCAAGCTCAGTTTCTTCGAAAAGGCGCTTCTAGTAAATGTTTTTTCTTGTTATTTAATAATGCACGCAAAAAGTATGCTGAGTATTTTGCAGAAATTGATCAGTTATCTTTAGATGTAGAATATGTTTACTTACATAAATTCTCAGAGATTAAAAATAAGATATCTGCAATTTTAAGTGAAAATCCTCAATTTATAGTTTGCTTAGGTTTTTCTCCAAAAAGATTCGTTGATATTGAAGATAATATTCCGATTTTTGAAGTAGATACATATCAATCTAATAAAACTTTATCTTCCTTTGATAGTGATAAAATATTTGAGATTGTACTTGAGTTGGTTCGGACTGAAAAGCTATCTAATTTATATTTTATTTCACTTACTAATGAAAAAGAACATTCTTTATTTGAATATTTGACTCAAAAAATAAAAAACTCAACTCATATACAAGTGCAAGAACGTTTACAATTGTTGTCTCTATATCCTACTCTAAAAAACTTTGCAAAGTATGATTGTATATTTGTTGATGATGAAGATTTGATGCACACGCTATTAGACTTATTTGATTGGTTTACTATAATTGATAGACCAAAAATATGTTTGATAGGTTCACGTGTTTGGTTCGAAAAAAGAAATCTTTTTTATATACATTTAGATTATAGAATATTGGCACTCAATACTGCCGAAAATTTAGAAAGTGGAAATAGTTCAATTGTACCAGTTAAAGATGGCAAACAAATTTTAACTAATCAATTATTTGATGGAGAATGTGATGATATTTATTTACTTACTGTCCATTCACCAATGAATAAAGCCTTAGAAATTTTATCAGAAAAGTATAAACAAATTTCTGGGAAAAATATTAAAATTATCGAGAAAAGATATGATGAACTTTTGGAGATGATTGAGTCTGGCGATGTTTCATCCAGTTTTGATATGATTAGAATGGATATGGCTTGGCTTCCAACATTTGGGAAAAAGTATTTTCAAGAGATTACAAGCTTTAGACAAACAAAAAGTATTAATCAAAATATTTCTAAGTCGGTGTCTCGAGAGTATATGTATATTGATCAGAAGCAATATACTTTTCCATTGGATGTTAGTAGTCAGATTTTAGTATATAGAAAAGACTTATTTGAAGATTCATTTTTACAAAGACGATACTTTGAAAAAACAAAAAGAAAATTAACTGTACCAAAAAGTTATCAAGAGTTTGATGAGTTAAGTGAATTTTTTACATTAACAGAAAATCCATTTTCACCTACACTTTATGGCCATAGTTTAGCTTTAAGTTCTTCAGTGAGAGCAGCATGTGAATTTATTCCTCGGTTTCGTGAGAGATTAGCACAATCTAGAATGAATCTTGCTGTACTTCCTCAGGTTTTAACTGAGTATGAGAAAAGTTATCAGTTTACCGAAAAATCATTTAATTCTTCGTGGAACGATTTCGTTACGAACTTAAACAGTGGTAAAACTTCAATGGAAATAATTTTTTCAAATTATACTAGTCCATTATTTGATGGTCTCAATGTTTCTGCTCAGTTTGAGTTTGCAACTGCCACTATACCTGGTAATACTCCTGTGATAGGTGGTGGCTCAATTGGAATTTCTAAATATTCAAATAGAGTGGAAGAATGTCTAAACTTTATTAATTGGTTATATTCTGAAGAGATTTCTATTTTACTAACATCTCTGGGTGGTTTTTTACCATCAAAGTATGTCATGCAAAATAGGATGTTACAATTTCAATACCCATGGTTATCTAGTTTAGAAGATACATTTAGTATTGGGAGTAGAACAAAATGGTACGGCTTTAATACTGATTTTAGATTTGAGCAGATGTTAGGGCAAGAGTTAATAGAAAGTGTGAAGCATAGATATGGATAAATTAATACTAAATTTTTATTACTAGTTTATTTATTATTGTTTAAAATTAAAGATTCAAGTAAACACCAATTATATTTAAAATTATTATTTTGACATTTTTCTATTGCAAAGTTATTTTATTAGACTTCCTGCGAAACAAAATATGGTATAGTAGTTCTATGAATGATGAAGCAAG
>ERZ1023420.351-NODE-351-length-12732-cov-51.240120_pt1 | contig 12732 bp, 7 predicted proteins | sample MGYA00380512_ERZ1023420 | MGnify/ENA primary metagenome ERZ1023420 (study PRJEB33173, sample SAMEA4830390) | metagenome | study: EMG produced TPA metagenomics assembly of the PRJEB25223 data set... | reverse complement strand
AAACTCATTCAACAGGATAGCCGTAAACTGAGTGATAAGCGATTTTATCGTCCTATTTTTCGTATGCACTTAACCAATAAAGAGATTTTAAACAAGCTTTTGAGCTATTCGGAAGACTTGAAACACCACTATCAACTCTATCAGCTCTTGCTTTTTCACTTCCAGAATAAGGAACCAGAGAAATTTTTCGGACTTATTGAGGACAATCTTAAGCAGGTTCATCCTATTTTTCAGACTGTCTTTAAAACCTTCCTCAAAGATAAAGAAAAGCTTGTCAACACCCTTCAACTACACTATTCTAACGCCAAACTGGAAGCGACCAATAATCTCATCAAACTTATCAAGCGCAATGCCTTTGGTTTTCGAAACTTTGAAAACTTCAAAAAACGGATTTTTATCGCTCTGAATATCAAAAAAGAAAGGACGAAATTTGTCCTTTCTCGAGCTTAGCTTTTCTTCAACCCACTACAGTTGACAAAGAGCCGGAAAAAGGAACAGCCTTAGCTTTCCTTTCATTTCTTTTTATTTCCCTCGTAGTAAACGTGCTAGCTTCCACAAAACAAACAGGATTCCCAGAAATGCCAGTACCACTAGCCCACGGTACAACCATTGAGAGGTTGCAACACGCGATACAGATTGTCCTTCTTTCGTAAAAGCAACCCTCGCAACTGCAGCTGTTTGTGGATCTGATTTTTGATAAACAGCGACTCGTTCAAAATTCACTAATAAGCGTTTATTAAAGGTAGGAATCGGATCGCAGGTTATCAAGGTCATGATATTTTTAGAGCTAACCGATTCTAATTTTTCCCATTCCGACGGTAAAATAATCTCTGTGTCCATCATCTGATATTCTACAATTTCCTGGCCATTATCATAATAAAGAGCATCTCCAACTTTTAGCTGATCCAAATGGCGGAAAAAGACATGGCTTGGCTCTGCACGGTGCCCAGCAATCACTGAGCGAATCCCTGTACCATCCAGAGGCAGCGGTGTACCATCCACATGAGCCAAGCCCATCCTTAAATGATGATAATCTGCTCCCAAATAAACCGGCTCCATGATTTCCAAACTTGGAATAGACAAGTAACCATAGACTGCATCAGGGTCGTCAGACACTTGGTAATTGACCTCATATCCCTCCGCCAAAAAAGGATCTACAATGCGATTTTGCGAAGCCAAGCGTTGATTGTAGGCGAGAGAATGGTTCTGTTGTTCTTGGTACATTTCAGTTGTCATGGATTTCACAAATGTAGCATGACCTTTCACCTGTCCAAGAGACTGCAACACCATCTGTCCAAAACAATAAATAGGAATCAAACAGGCTACCAATATCAACAAGTATCCCAATAAGGCTCGTAGTTTAGTCCTTGACATGACGCCCCTCCAATTGCTTTTCTAGTCCTTTGACAATCCGTCGATTACGATACACGCGATACAGCAAGAGAAGGATGACCGCCATCGCTCCTAGTAATAACCACAACCAGAATTGCCCACGCTCTCTCACCGCTCGATTCCGCTCAGCAATCGGCGCTGTATATGGAATCCGTTTCCCACGTACCAACAAACGGTGGCTGTTAATCATGTATGGCGTACAAGTCAGTAAAGTCGCATAATCTTGTCCATGTTGAATCAGAACAGGCTCAAAATCATTCGGCTCCACCGTCACTATCTGATCCACTTGATAGGCCAAAACCTGGTCTAAAACGTGAAGATAAAAGATATCCCCTTTCTTCATCTTATCCAATTGACTGAACAATTCTGCCGTTGGCAATCCTCTGTGAGCAGTGATCACTGTATGGGTATTTTCACCTCCAACAGGCAGCGAAGCCCCTTCTAACAGCCCTGCCCCTTTCTGAAGAATGTCTTCACTTGTGCCAACATACATGGGGATTTCCTGTTCAATCGCAGGAATTTCTACATATCCGATACGCTCATGAACTTTTAGCATGTTAGCATATTCTGAAACTCCCTGTTTCTTTTCCTGATCTGTAAAAGGATCGAGGATTTCAGAGGGTTTCAAGGTCGCATTAAAAGCCTGTGCCAAGCGCAAACGCTCTTCAAGCTCTGTCTTGTCCATTTTAGAAACCGTATTATCAAACTCTTTGATTACCTCGTTCGACTCAATACGATAATAATAACGGGACACCAATGGATATATCGCAATGGCGAATCCTACTAAGAAAATCAGAAGAAGAATCAGCGGATGTTTCTTCTTTTTTGTCCCTTTTTTTCGTGAACGTCTACTGTTGTCCATCCTCCACCTTCACTTCCTTCCTTGCTGCTTTCAGCGCCTTCAAAGCCTTTTCCGATTGTTTTTTCTTCTTACGCAAGCGTCGAATAATCCATAAAAGAATCACAATCAAACCAACTGCCACATAAAACAGGTAGCGATAGAGATGACTGAGTTTGTTTGCCGCAATAAATTCTTCCTCAACCTCTGCTACGTACGGTATCCGATGCCCCCGAACCAATAGACGATGGGTATTGATCATGTATGGCGTACAAGTCAGCAAGGTCACATAATCATGACCTGGTACAATCAATAAATCATCAAAGTTCGTCGGCTCAATTACCTTCACTTGATCCACTTGATAGGCCATCACTTCCTTGATATTGTGCACATAAAACTTATCCCCAACTTTAAGTTTGGTCAAATCCGTAAACATCTTAGCCGTTGGCAGACCTGTATGTGCCGTAATCACCGCATGAGTCGAATTGCCTCCGATCGGTAGAGAAGTTCCCTCTAGATGCCCAGCCCCTTGCTGCAATACCTCTTCAGCAGTACCAGCATACACCGGCAAATCCACATCAATAGCAGGGATTTCCACATGTCCCATCCGCTCATGGATTTCTAACATACGTGCATACTCTGCTCGCCCTTTTTTCTTCATTTCTTCCGACCAAGGATCGCCACTCACTACATTATTCAAAGAGTCATTGAAGGCTTGTGCCAATTTCATTCGTTCATCAATGTCAGCCTCATCCAACGTTGCTTTTTCCTTATCAAAGTCAGCAATTTGTTGATTTGATTCCACTCGATAATACAAGCGAGACACCAGCGGATACGCCATTACCGCCATTCCAATGAAAAATACCACTCCTAATAGGAGATTGTTTCGTTTTTGCTTTTTTGTTTTTGCCATTTTTTATCAGCATTCCTTTAACTTCAAACTCATCATTTTATCGCTTTTCCTAACAGACAATCCTATCTGCTAAGAGAAACGAGAAAATCTCATTTCTTTCTGATTCACCATCCATTTTAAATCAGAATCCCAGTCCTGTCCATTCCTAAAATGATTACCAGACCAGTCCTATCGTTTTACAAACAATAACCCACAATGAGGCTGGCACAATCTGCCCAGCCTCATATCCGTTATTGTGATTCATGCCAAATCACCATGATTCCTGATTAACATCACCTCAGAGTACTCTGGTCTTCCCTTCAGCCTGCTATCTTTTTCATAATGATGTACATTGAATATCAGTTATTTGTTTTTTTCGTAAGATAATAGCCACTACCAAACAACAAAATGGCAACAAGCATCAAGATATACAAGGTTTCTTCCCCTGTATCTGGCACATCAATCCGTGGTCGCTTGTTATTTTTAACCACTGTTACCAGTTCCTTACGAGTATCTTTCCCGATTGTAAAGGAAACAGGCGATGTTAATTGAACATAACCAGTTGGAGCTTGGAGCTCCCATAAATAGTATGTCCCATACTCTAGACCTTCCACTCGGAAACGACCATCTTTCCCTGATGCCACAACTACTTCCTTACCATTTTGAAGAACAGGAGTATAGTGTCCGTTTTCTTCTTTCATGACTTTGAACATTGCCCCTTGAAGAGAGGTATTGGTCCTACCATCCACCTTCATAAAGTCAACATTGCCACGTGGTAATTTCTGATTGACAACCGTAATCGTCACCAGCTGATGATCTACCAACTGGACATCCGTATCCATCGTCGTAACAGTATAGCCTGCCAGTGGCTCCACCTCCTTGAAACGATAGGTCCCAAGAGGAAGATTTGTCACAACAATCTCTCCATTTTTATCAGTATAGAGAGTTCTACCTACTTGACCAGAAGAACTGTAACGGTATTCTCCAATCAAGGGAACCTCTTTTTCAGAACCATCTCTTGCTACTGATACCAATTTAAAGCCGACACCCTCCAAGCGATTGTGGTCTTGATCCACCTTTATCAGCTTCACCTTTGTTGTCACCGTATCTGCTTTTTTCGCTACAATGACCAAAGGCTCTACCGTCTGATCTGTCATTTCAAAAAGAAATTCAGCTGGATAAGAAACCGCATCCGTCTGGATAATAGAGCGAACATAGTAAAGACCATTTGGAATATGAGATACTTCAATCTGATTCTCAAGGAAGGTCATCTCAAACGAAGTCTTTTTGAAAGAAGAAAGTTTATTCTCATCCCACGAATGCAAGTCTCTCACAATTTGCACCCGATTATCATAGGAATACGAATCATCCAACTTCCATACCTGCAACCGATGACCATCACGAGATGGCAATTGACTAACCACCTCCTGATAGTTCTCCAATTGCAAGACCAACGTGTGATCTTCTTGCGCTTGGACTGCATGTGCACCCCATACAAGAGAAAAACACAGAGCCATAACAAAGAAGATACGACTAATCATTTTCTGCATTTTCTGCATTTTCTGCATTGTCATCAATGGCTCCTTTCTCTCTTACTTAAGCAAGTTGATCCTCATCTTTGTTGTTTTTAACATATGCGTACACTGCAATACCCATAATCACAGCCCCCGCTACAGCAAAGATAATTGTACCAATACCACCCGTTTGAGGGATCGTGATTTTTTTGTTGACTACTTTTGTAGCGTCGTTCTTCTGAACATCTTTTAAATAATTGAAATCACCTTGATTCCAAGAACCTGCTCCAACCTCAAACTTCACATCTCCAAGTTTTGCAAAGCCTTCTGGAGCTTTTGTTTCTTCCAACGTGTAGCTTCCAGCAGCAAGACCTGAAATTTGGAATTGACCATCAGTGTTAGAAGTAAGAACTAACGCATCTTCTTTTCTCTCTACTTCTACATAGCCAAATCTAGCTGCTCTGTAATTGTCATTATATGTTTTTTGCGCAGCATCTACTACAGCTTGTGCTGCATTTTTATCTGCAGCATTTGTATAGGCTGCTATCGCTGCATCTAGCGCTTGTTTCGCTTCTGCGGCAGCTTTCTCATTTACAGCTTGTTGTGCTGCAGATTTGAGTGCAAGATATTTCCCTTGCTCATTCTTCACAACGAATTGTGCTTCTTTTAAGCGTTCGTCTTTTTGGTCAACCTTAACGAATTTTTTACCATATGTTTTTACACGTGGCTCTTCAGGATTTATTGGTTCTGGATTTTCATCTTTCCAGTTTTTAACAGCAATTTTTCCTGTTTCAGTAATTGTTTGGTAATCTGCAGAATATCCCTTAATTGTCCGTTCAACAAATTTATATTCTGTATTATTATCAAGACCTGTAGCAGTAAATGTCCAATTATTTGTTTGATTCAATACAATACCTGTTTCATGTCCAGGTACTTTAACGACCTCACCTGTCTGAGCATTTACCAAATCAAAAGTTACTTCTACACCTGCTATAGGAGCATCTTTAGCATCAGCCCATGTTTTAGTAATTGTAAGTTCACCGTTTTTAGGTTTGTTTGGTTTTGGAGTGTTACCATGACCTGGGTTGTTTCCATAATGGAATGTTACATCATTCGCTTCTGGCACATCAGCAACAGCAAGAGCATTTAAAGTTGCAGTATACTTCAACGTAATTGTTGCTTCTGCATCTTTACCGTTGATTGCTTCCAGACCTTTTTCATTTAACTTCAAGATAAAGCCATTATGACCTGCTTCTAATGTGTAATGAGAATTATCAAGCGGTTGACCATTATAATTAACAACTACATCACCATTATAATCTAGACCTTCTGTCATTTCATCTGACCAGAAAGCTGTTGCAAGAGTTGAGTTTTTCGGAATAGTTGTTGTAACAATATACGGTACCTTAGTGCCAATTGCTAAACCTTTTTCACCTGGATCTACGAAACCTGCTGCAGTATCAAATGTTTTCGTTGCTGTAGGTTTGTCTTCAGAATTCTTTGGATAGACATGTGCATTTTCTACAACACCATTTTGGTTTACAAGCGGCAGAGTAATTAAAGCAGGAACAGCTTTCATACCTGTTAAAACTTTACCATTTGGACCGACATAAGTCGATTCTTTACGTACTTCGACAAGACGATATGTCCCTTGTAAAACTTCAGTATCAAATTTAACACCCGTTTCAGTCGTCACACCTTTATTAACCGCAGTCCAAACCGCATCATTCGTTAAATTTTCTTGTTCTTTTCCTTGAGGACCCGTATAACTCTGTAACTCGAATGCAACACCAGAGATTTCGGTTACTCCTTGTGGAACACCTTGAAGTTGTTTGAACTGTTCAAAATTTTGCGAACCGTCATAACCTGCAGTAGTAATCGCATCAGAATTCCAAGCGTCAAGCTCTTGATCTGTCATCAATAATTTATGAACTGTAAGTGTCTTAGTTTTTTGTTCCGCCGCAAAAACTGTTGCAGCTGAGAACAGGCTACTCACTGTCAGTAATAAGGCAGCAAGTATTGTTAAAAATTTGTTGATTGATTTCATGATTTCTCCTTATTCATATCTCTTAAAATCAACTGTGAGCAATGTAATGAATTACACATGACAATAATAATCCTTTTTCTGTGCAAGTTTTCGAAAACATCTCCCCTTTCAATGATAGTTTACTTACGAATAAAACAGGTTTCACCAAGTAAACTTAAATCTCTTCTTGAGTGCTACTTCTTAAAAGTATCGTTCAGAACATAGATATTATCATTTCTACACTTTACGGATGTTTCCGTGTGTATAATAGAACTCCTCCCATCATCATGCAACCTATCAGATAGAATGGCAACATTCCGATACCACCAGTTCGAGGATATTCTCTCTTTGGAGGAATAGGTTCATTGGTAATATAGTGCTTATCATTCGTAAACTCGTAACCCGCTGGTATATCTTGTGGAACGATTGAAGTCACATCTCTGACTTCTCCATTTACTATTTGGAAGGCAACGATAGGCTTATTTTGAACGGGTTTATAACCAGCTGGTTCAGAATTTTCAAATAATCGATATTTCCCATCTGACAGATTTTTAAAGGTCAACTTACCATCTTCACCTGTTCTCACATTTTGATAAGTGCCATTTTGATCAATAGCTCCATAAATATCTGGATAATCCGGATGTTGTTTTTGAAGACTAAAGACCGCATCTCTCAGTGGTTTTTTATCATTTTTATTGACCTTAATAAACTCAATGTCACCAAGTTTTTTCTCTTTTGAAATTGTGATTTCTGGATACTTCCGCACATCACGAATCTTAGGAATCGGGAAGTCGCGCACTGTGTTCTGTTCTACTTCCTTAGGATGTAAGGTTGTTCGACCATTGGTATCATAAAATTTATTGCTTACAAACTCATCATTCAAACGAACATTGTAGGTCAACGTAACTTTTTCATCCGTTCCAAGGTACAGACCTGTTACACGAATCCTTTTCTCAGTCGTATCATAGAGCACTTTTGCATTTTTTAACAAACCACCATCATTTTGTGGACCACCTACAGCTTGTCCATTCTCCAAGCGACTACCATCGTTTGCAGTTAAAGTGTAATCTGCTGGATCAAATCTTCCATCTGTGCCCAATTGCAAATCAATTAACTCACCCATCGGATCTGTAATCGTACCATTCTCAATTGATTTCTTTTCAGTTACGATGGTGTGGAAATAACGATTCAACTGTTCCAATATTTTTGTCGTGTCAGTAACATTGGTATAGTTTTCAGGTTTACTAGAAATACTTTGCATAAAACTAGTAGCCGTTGCTTCATCCGTACCAGGATCTCCGTTAATACCAATACCTACCGTAAAGACATCATACCCATCAGGAGCAATATTCCCGTTATAGTACCATCTTGTAGGGTCACCATGATTGGTAATTTTAGCAGTATTAGAATTAAACGGATAAGCCAGAATACTCTCTCTCCAATTAAGCCAAATATATCCACCATTAATTGGATCGCCTATAACTGCATAACCAGCCGCCTTCATTTCAGAATATTTTTCAGGTTTAACTGGGAAAGCTGCAGGAGCACCTTTTTCATAAACTGTCTTATCTGTAAACATCTGGTAACTTTGCCCATCTCCGCGTACAATTGTATGTTCTCCACTAGTTGCTTGCGTAATAAAATCACTTAATAGTATTCCATCTTTATTAGGAGATTTACTAAAAAATGCATTTAGTTGATTTTGATATGATGGAGCAAACGTAGCATGATTAAAATTAATCGGATACGACATAGTTGGGACACCATCCGTAATATGGAAAATGACTTTTTGACTATTTTGTCTCGCTTGTTGTGTCAAAATCTCATCTGCCTTCATCAAAGCTTTCTGAGTAAAAGTGGCACCGAATTGGTACATCAATCTATTTCCATCATGGTCTTCTGCCTCGGTAGGTACCTTATTTTTTAATTCTACAATGTCATTCTTATCATTAGTCAGCTTTAAATAACTATAATCTTTGGTATTGGTTGTAAAACTCGTCTGATCATAATTCCAAAAAAGAGAATCATTCAATCGTTTTCCGTTTTTATCTGCTACCCCTTTTTCTACTGTAAACTCGGTCCCATCAAAGATAGTGGAAGCATAAGTCACAAGCGCTACCCTATTTTCTGGATCAGATGTAATTTTATCAATAAGAGAACGTGTCGCCTCACCAGCTCTTTCCGCACGTCGAGCATTCTTGTTTCGAATGTTACTCATACTATTTGAGTTATCGAGCAAGATAACGACATCCAGCGGCACAGACTTATCTTTTCGTTCATACACTGTTTTCCCACTAACCGTCAATTCGATTCCATATTGGTTATCATCCAAATTATTCACTTGATAAATTCTCTTTGAAAGTGTACCTTCTGGAATCACACGTTCATATGGATTCGGATTCAACGCCTTGTGCTGTCCGTTTTTTTCCGAACCATCTACCTTAATAATCTGATAAGGTGTTTGAACATCTGGATAAGTCCCTGTTTGTGGATACTGGTCAGATAGAGCCTCTTCTCGATTTTCTACCTGTTCACCTTGGACAGTCGTCCAACCATTCTTCTCAACTTCAACAGTCCATTGTTTAGTAGAGGGTTTATAACCAACTGGAGGTTGGGCTTCTGTCAAGGTGTATGTCCCAGGTTTTATGTTTGAAAATATCGCTTCTCCTGTTTGCGCCTCTGTCCTTTGCGAAACAGTTGTGCCATCCGTATTGTTTTTCAACTCAAAGACGGCATCTCCTAGAAGCGCTCCTCCTTCGCCTGTCTCCTTAATCACTACTTTTCCTATCGCTGGACTGGTTTCAGGCGTTTCTGCTAAAGCAACTATCGAAGAAAAAGCTGTCAACTGAGATATACAGCACAGTCCTGCAACTGCCTTCTGAAATATCTTTCTTACTTTTTTCATGTGTGTCTCCCTGTTAAGCATTATTCATAGAACAAGTTAATCCTTCTATGATTCATAGGTACTTTCAATCTGTATACACGAAGAAACGGATTACTTATGTTCTGATAAAATTTATCTCACTGAGTTAATCCGTTCACTAACAAACGTAGCAAAAGCGTATAAAAGTGCGTTATAGCTATCTTCTCAACCTGGCAATGACACACTTGTATACAATATAGTATAGTATAGTATTACTATTAACTATCCTAGTATAAATTAAAACAACTTCCATCACAATAGATATTTTTATCACATATTTTTTTATAGAACGACAATATTTGATAAAAAAATATTTTCTAATAAAAAAAATAAGCCATAAAACTCCACCAATACTCATTACTATCTTTAAAATGCCTTTTATTACATGCTGTTTTATCAATAAAGTCGGAAATTCCACAACCTTTTTGACAAGACAATTAGTTTCTTTTGTATTATAATAATTAAAATTATCTATATGCAACTAAGATTCGGTAACTATGCTAAACAAATACATTGAAAAAAGAATTACAGATAAAATTACCATTTTAAATATATTATTGGATATTCGGTCTATTGAACTAGATGAACTGTCTACTTTAACTTCATTACAATCTAAAAGTCTCCTAAGCATTTTGCAGGAATTACAAGAAACATTCGAGGAAGAGTTGACATTTAATTTAGATACGCAACAAGTTCAATTAATCGAACACCATTCTCATCAAACGAATTATTACTTCCATCAGCTTTATAACCAATCAACTATTTTAAAAATACTCCGCTTCTTTCTACTACAAGGTAATCAAAGCTTTAACGAATTTACACAAAAAGAGTATATTTCCATCGCAACAGGCTACCGCGTACGACAAAAGTGTGGCTTGTTACTACGTTCAGTAGGTTTGGACCTTGTGAAAAATCAAGTAGTTGGTCCTGAATATCGCATTCGTTTTTTAATTGCACTCCTCCAGTTTCATTTTGGTATTGAGATTTATGATTTGAATGATGGAAGTATGGATTGGGTCACACATATGATTGTGCAGTCTAATTCTCAACTCAGTCATGAACTGTTAGAAATCACACCTGACGAGTATGTTCATTTTAGCATACTAGTGGCACTCACTTGGAAACGTCGGGAATTTCCACTTGAGTTCCCTGAGTCCAAAGAGTTTGAAAAATTAAAAAACCTCTTTATGTATCCGATTTTGATGGAACATTGCCAAACTTACTTAGAGCCACATGCCAACATGACTTTTACTCAGGAAGAACTGGATTATATCTTTTTGGTTTATTGTTCTGCTAATTCTTCGTTTTCCAAGGACAAATGGAATCAAGAAAAAAAGACTCATACTATTCAACTGATTCTTCAGCATACAAGAGGAAAGCATCTACTATCCAAGTTCAAGAATATCTTAGGAAATGACATTTCGAATTCTCTTTCTTTTTTAACAGCACTGACTTTCTTAACAAGAACGTTTTTGTTTGGTTTACAAAATCTAGTTCCCTATTATAATTATTACGAACATTATGGGATTGAAAGCGACAAGCCACTGTATCATATTTCGAAAGCAATTGTTCAAGAGTGGATGACTGAGCAGAAGATTGAAGGAGTTATCGACCAGCATCGGCTGTACCTTTTCTCACTCTACTTGACAGAAACCATCTTTTCCTCACTACCTGCTATCCCGATTTTTATCATTTTAAATAATCAAGCAGATGTAAACTTAATAAAGTCCATTATTTTACGGAATTTTACTGACAAAGTTGCCTCTGTTACAGGATACAATATTCTAATTAGTCCTCCTCCTTCAGAGGAGCATTTGACAGAGCCATTGATTATTATTACAACGAAAGAATACCTGCCTTACGTTAAAAAGCAGTATCCCAAAGGGAAACATCACTTTTTGACGATTGCCTTAGATTTGCATGTTAGCCAACAGCGTCTCATCTATCAGACAATTGTAGATATCCGAAAAGAGGCTTTTGACAAACGGGTCGCAATGATTGCTAAAAAGGCTCACTATTTGTTATAAGTTCATCGTACTGTCTACACACAAAAAGGGGCTTCCTAAGCCATCTCTATTCTTATCCCCATATTTCCCAGTTTTGGGTAAATCTGAACAGAAAAACACTTCTGCTCTCTAGTTTCTGCTAGTGAACAAAAGTGTTTTTTCTGGCTCTATAATTTCTGTAGTGGGTAAATCCCACTGTGGAGATTATAGGGCTTTTTGAGTATCAAAAAAGTCCCATAAGACTTATAATGAAAAGCGCCTAAACAACTCATTAGAAAGTATCTTATGGAACACATCAATCATACCACATTACTCATCGGAATAAAAGACAAAAACATCACCTTAAATAAAGCCATTCAGCACGATACCCATATCGAAGTCTTCGCTACACTTGATTATCACCCACCTAAATGTAAACACTGTAAAGGAAAACAAATCAAATACGACTTCCAAAAGCCTTCTAAAATCCCTTTTATCGAGATTGGTGGTTTCCCTAGCCTCATTCATTTGAAAAAGAGACGATTTCAATGCAAGTCCTGTCGGAAAGTCACTGTAGCTGAAACAACTCTCGTTCAGAAAAATTGCCAAATCTCGGAAATGGTGAGACAGAAAATTGCCCAACTCCTACTCAACAGAGAGGCTCTTACACATATCGCTTCTAAATTAGCCATCTCTACCTCTACCTCTACCGTCTATCGTAAGCTCAAGCAATTTCATTTCCAAGAGGATTACACCACTTTGCCTGAAATCCTCTCCTGGGATGAATTCTCCTACCAGAAGGGGAAATTGGCTTTCATTGCTCAGGATTTCAACACTAAGAAAATCATGACCATTCTTGATAACAGACGTCAAACAACCATCCGAAATCATTTCTTCAAGTACTCGAAAGAAGCTAGAAAAAAAGTTAAAGTCGTCACTGTTGATATGTCTGGAAGTTATATCCCTCTCATTAAGAAATTATTTCCCAATGCTAAAATTGTTCTCGATCGTTTCCACATTGTCCAACACATGAGCAAGGCTCTTAATCAGACTAGAATCAACATCATGAAGCAATTTGATGATAAATCTCTGGAATACAGAGCTCTTAACCCAAATCATTCATACCTCTCTCAACTAGATGTAACTTACAAAACCCCTGACC
>ERZ1023420.349-NODE-349-length-12914-cov-5.152656_pt1 | contig 12914 bp, 13 predicted proteins | sample MGYA00380512_ERZ1023420 | MGnify/ENA primary metagenome ERZ1023420 (study PRJEB33173, sample SAMEA4830390) | metagenome | study: EMG produced TPA metagenomics assembly of the PRJEB25223 data set... | reverse complement strand
CAATGACTCCTACAAGTTTTTGGTCATACCAAATGCCACAATGGAATCCATCTCCGCATTAGTGCGGTTTCTATATACCACACCGTACTCCATTTACGTACTAGATCGAGCTACAATTCGTTTTACTATTACATATTTATATACAACAATAATCAATTACTCATTTTATACTGTAAAATACATTTGATTTTAAGATACAATTAATTAATCGAACTTGTAATCAACTAAGTAGGAGTGAATATATTGGAATTAGTTTATGATAGTAGTTTAAAATTTTATACTAGTATATTTGAAAATATAAATGATACTTTTAAATCGTTGAATGACCCATACAAAATAGAAGTTAAATCCGACTCCAAATTGAAATATCCTTATTTCAAAGCAGAGGATAATCTAATGATTTTTAAAGATAATTTATCTGAATTATTAGATTATTTAAGTGCTGAGGAAGCTACATCTATTGTACTCAATAGAATTATAGATAGTTTAGAACTGATATTAAGTTCTAAACTCAACTTGCCAAATTTTAATGAACAATTTAAAGAATTTAAAAGAAGCTTAAAGCATACAGTGTTTTATGGTAATAATTTAAATCCTTTTCTTTTAAATAAATTATATCAAGATAATATGTTAAGTTTGAAAATCAAAGAATATAAAGATATGAAAATACGTATTACTTTCAGTTACAATTCATCAATTAACTTTCGATTTAAAGATTTTGATGATGAATTGAATCAACTTGAGACACAGGCTGATGTTTCTCATCTTATAAAAAATGTTCTTAACCATTCACTTGAAAAACAGAATAGTAATGTTTTTAGACTTTCGAATTTTGAAACGTTTCAAAGTCTACAAAATTCATTTACATCACATGCCAATGCGATACATTATTTAAGATATAAAACTAATAATTTAAATTTAAAGTTCACTAGAAAAGATATTATTAACACATTAGAATCCACTACCTCATTAAAATTTAATGATGATGTAGAAAAAAGTAAATTTTTTGACAAATTTTCTAAAACTCAACCAAAAGGTCAATACACTTTTAAAGATTTAATAATAATTACAACTATCGTATTCTTTACAGAAAGATACAGATTAAATAACTCTAATAATACTTCATTTTCTAATAATTATTTTGCAACTTTTTGTATGTCATATTTTGCTAATAAAAAAACAAATGAAATTCTAAAGGGATATAAAACTGCTAATTCTTTCGACGATGATAGTCCATTAAAATCAGAATTTAATGATTCAATTTTAAAATTGAAACAAGACATCAGCGATTATCTTTATAACAAATTGAAAATTTCTAAAGACGGTAAAGCTTATTACAACTATAATAAAAACATAAATCAGTATTTGGCCTCCCATATAACATACTTGATTTATGAAATATTTTACTTCAATTCTTTACCGTATTATGAATTTTTAATGACTACATTTAGAGATTATGAGAATTTCATTTCTAATAATCTTTATATATTGAATCAAAATAATCCTACTGGACTGTTTGATTTAGCTATTGATCTAAAAAAGGTTTTTACTAATTGGAGTGGAAGCTTAAGTAAAACAAATAGTAACGCTTTTAAACCCATAAAAACGCCACCTACCAATAACTTACTGTCTTTAAACCTTAGCCTAAATAGTGAAACATCATATTCTGCCCTGAAAATTTTAAGATTGCTAGAAAAAAATAATTTCAGAAAAGATTTTTACAATAAATAATCCCCAAAAGCTTTTTATTGCAACGTTCACTCTGTCTAGACCCTTAACTTACATCACAAGTTAAGGGTCTAAATTTTTTATTTTAATTACTTTACTCTGTAGATAGTTAATTTGTAAGCAAGTATTAATTAACTCAAATCTACTTATAGTGGATAAACATGTACATTGAAAACTAAAGATGGGGAGGTTGCAAAAAAATGAAGTTTGATATAGCTCGATTATTTTTACTACCAAGTAATCTACCTTCAAGGATAATCGAAGATGAAACAGATAATATTCGGAATTCTTCATCAGTGTTTAATGCTTTGTATTTATTAGAAGAACAAATAGTTCCTATCATTACTTCTATCGAAAGCAATGGAATTTTAATAAGTTCTACTTGGTTGGAAAGTGAAATACGACGTTTAAACCAGTTATTAGGTAGCACACATCAGTTGCACTCTTTGATTACTATCTTGAATTTAAAGAAACAACAAGGTGACAATAAAATAGATATGGAGTTATCTCATATAAAGAAATGGATAGTTCCACTGGAAAGAACTTCAAATGCATCATTTTCTGATTTTAGAATTAAAGGTAAATGGAAGCTTTTTTCTTCTTATAGTGGGAGAATTTCAGCAAGTCAAATGCCATTAACATCTATGCCTAAACGTATGCGAAAGTATGCTATTTCAAGCAGCTCAGAAAAGGAGTTGTGGTCGATAGATTTAAATCAAGCTGAATTGCGGTTTTTAGCATATTATGCTAACGATCCGTTTTTACTAGGTCATTTTAATACTGGTCAGGATATGTACAGCTACATTGGTAACTTGATTAATTCATATAATCTAAATGCATCACCTGAATGGTTACGTAATGTATGTAAAACTTTCTTACTTGCTTGGCTTTATGGTGCAAGTACTAACACGTTGATAAAGCAATTAAGAAAGAAAGGATTTCACGTTACTTCTGTAGACTTAAAACATGTATTAAAACAATTAGAGTTACAGATGTCCAAAGCAATTCGGTATTTAACCTTATGCTCAAATCAAAATGAAGTGCAAACTTTCTTTGGAAAGGTCATGCCACTTATCGAAATGAAAGATAGTACTAAACGTAACTTTGCACTTCAATCATCAGTAGCAACCGCCATAAAGTTACTTATGTTAGAAGCAAACAAACTTGATTTAGAGATCGTTCATGTCATTCACGATGAGCTATGGATTGAAGTAAATCGAAGTTATTCAAATTGGCAAGAATTATTGCAGCTAAATTTCGAAAAAACAATCAATCGTTATCATAATGGGTTCCCATTGAATAACATTTTAAAATTTAATCAATTAAAAGGAGTATGTTAACTATGTCTAAGCACAATATAAGTAATTTATCGAATGATGTAGAGGTAGGTCCCGTATCTGTGGAAATCAACAAAGTCCTAGATGATGTTATCCCAACATCTAATGGAGAAGCTAATGTTATTAAGCTAGATGTAACTATAAAAGATAGTAATCATAATTCTAAAAAATTACCTTCTCATCTCATTTTTGTTGATACAAATGCCAACTCAATATACGGGCAATTTATAAAGTCAGTAGCTGAAGCTCTAAGAAAACCTGAATTTGACACTATTGATTTAAAAGGATTAACTGGTACAGCAAATTACTATATTAATAATAAAGGTTACCCTGTCTTAACCAATTGGCAATTCATCATACCGCTTATTCAAAGCAATCAAATGATTCAAGAGCATGTTAACAATCAATCAAATATATCTAACCAACCACAAGTAAACTCTTTTGACCCATGGGCTGATGCAGAGGAGGATGACTAAATTGATTAACGTAAAGTCAACTGAAAATTTAAACATCGTGATTCCTTTTATCAAGCAACAACCAGAGCCAATTACTTTGACAAAAAGATTGGAAGACGCTACTGATGCGTCTTCTCCTCTTTATCCTTTATTAGACCTTAATCGCCAAGATCAGAAAGCGATATTGAAGAATAATTTTAACATGAATTTTTACATGCATCGTATAAAGAAAAATCGCAGCGTACCATCAGTTCCACAGACTGTATTATCGCAAAAAAGACATAAATTTCATCAAAGTCTTCAATATATATTAAAGGAGGTTCTGACTAACAAAACGCAAAGGGGTGGGACACGTATTAAAAAAGGGGTAACAGCTAAATTTATTGATGCTTGCTTTAGTATTGTTTGTACCTCAGATAATCCTGATGAAATAAGACTTTACAATTATGAAAAAGGTGTTTGGGAGACCTCAGAACTTCCCTTGCAAAGATTTATCTATGAACTTTGTTACACATTGGGGGCGAGTTGGTCGAAAAACCTGGAAACAGCTTTAATAGACCAAATTAAACGACGTATTAAAGTTTATGATGCTAAGGAATTCAATCAGATAGCACTCACTTTAGAAAATGGTGCGTTTAATTACAGTACATTTCAAATAGAACCTACATCGCCATTACACCTCTCAACCGTTAAATCATATATAAAATACGACCCATATGCTCAGGCTCCAGTTTTTCATAAATCTTTACATGAATGGTTTGATGATAAAGATGACATTGCGTTTGTTCAAGAGTGGTTTGGCTATGTACTCTCCAATACGTTTAAAGCTAATGCTTTCTTATTAGTATATAGCCAAGGTGGGGAAGGAAAATCAACATTATTTGGTTTATTAGAACAACTTGTTGGAGTCGCTAGTACCACGGCTATTCCATTAAGTAACTTTAACAGAGATTTTGGTCTAGAGCCATTACTAAACAAAAAGCTTAATCTAGCTACCGAATCATCAAATACTGAATTCAGTACCGATAAATTAAAAGCCATTACTGCTGGTGAAAAGATAACGATTAATCGCAAAAACTTAAAAGAAATTGAAACTCATGTTCCTGTAAAATTAACGTTTTTAATGAATGAGCTACCTGTAATTAAAGATAAAAGTCATGGTTTACAAAGAAGAATTATTATTTTACCTATGACAAAACCTATTCCTAAAAGCTTTCAGAATAAAAGCTTGTCTCAACAGTTACATCAAGAATTGCCTGGAATACTCAATTGGGCAATATGCGGTTTAAAGCGTTTGAAACAAAATGATTTCAATTTCACTATCTCTAAAAAGATGACAAATATTAAGCAGAAATATTTCAATAAAACTTCACCAATGGCCGAGTTCATTAAGAATTGCTTAGAACCTAACTTTGATAATACTAATTTATCAGGTAATGAATTGATGACAGCTTTTAAAACATGGTCAGAAATAAATAATCGCAATATTATTCATTTACTATCTCCTATTGCATTTTGGCGTGAATTTAACCTTGAAATGCAAAATTTGGAGCTTAATTATACTAAAACTAAATCTTCTGGTAATACAGTAGTTAAAGGTATTAAGTTTAAAAGTGACAGTAGTGACGATGGTGACGCTAAAATAATCAAATAAGACAGGTGATATAAATTGGATGAATTAATAGAAGTATTAGCTGATTTGATTATCGAACATCTTGATAATCAAAAAGAATAAACACCCGCTCTAACTCTTAATGCTGGGAGTTAGAGCATATTAAATCCAAATTTAAATTTATATTATCAAAACAGAAAGGAGATAATATAAATGAGTATAGTTATTGGATATGCGCGTCAATCTGTTGATAAAAAGAAAACAGAGAATTCGGTTCACTCTCAAATTAATGCGATCAAGAAGTATGCGAATACTCATAAAATAAAGGATGTTAAGTTCATTAGTGACGTAAAAAGCGGCCGTTCAACCACACGTGATGGATATCAGTCTATGCTTGATGTAATACGAAAAGGCGAGTGTCATCATATCATTGTTTTTAGAATAAATCGTTTAAACCGTAATTTTAAAGATTTTATGGAGCTACAAACACTTTGCGAAGAACACCATGTTCTCATCACTTCTCTAAGTGATGGTCGGTTTGATTTATCAGATAAAACACAAGCATTTAAAATTCGTTGCTTAGCCATCTTAGGCGAAACTGAAAGCAATATCATTTCAGAAAATGTCCGTTCAGCTAACGCTATTAAAGCAGAAAACAATGAACTGCTAGGAACTAATGCTCCTTTTGGTTATATCTACATGAATAAGTCATTTCATATTGATGAATCAAAGGTTACAACGATTCGATTTATTTTCAACATGTACGTTAATCAAGGTTGGGGTTATAAAAAGATATCTCAAGCGCTCATTAATCATTCTAAACTCTATAATAGAACCCCTAAGCAAGTGATGCGCATCATCACCAATGAAAAATATGCAGGATTAATTCGCAATCATTTCGGTGAATATGAAGGGAACTTTGAACCCATCATCGAAAAAAGTTTATTCCGTAAAGCTGAAACAATAAGAGGCTCTAAAAAAACATTGACACACTACCATCCTATCGTCTTGTTACGAAAGAAAATACGTTGCATCTGTGGCGCAACAATGACGCCAATTCGTATGAATCGAAAGCATATGACATGCCCTATTACGTATTATATATGTCCTTTGAATGATAAATTAGGTTATAAAAAGTGCAGTATGGGGTACTTCGTAGCTTCAAAAATAGATAAGCAAGTTATTAAGATTATTGAAGATAATATTATCAACCAACAAATGATTCAACGTTTAGAAAATACTATTCATTCTAAATTATCTTTAAAAATCAAAAGAAGTCGTCCTAAATATAACCAAGATCAGCTCATTACCAAATTGTCTAAGCAGCAAATCAGCATTGAAGAATACAAAAAACAATTGAACAAGATTAAAGAATGGCATAACAAAATGAATCGTTATAACCAAGTCAATTCAGCTAATCAGTTGAAATGTATTACACAAAATATTTTATCTAATTACACATTATATATTGATCAGTTATCTGAAATGATAACTCAAATAACAGTAAACAAAGATAAAGAAATCACTGGTGTATTTCTAAAAAATACTCCACTCAACTTATTAAAAGAAAAGGATGATAAACATGATGAAAGAAGTACTTTTATTAGCACATGAAAATGAGAATGATGAAAGAGAGTTAATGCCTGATGAAAATATTGATACGTTAAAAAGATGCTTGTCAAAATTTAAATCTAACTGTCATTAAAACTTATACTCAAGCAGACGATTTACATTATGATATTGAACATAATATCGTCGCCAATCTACCAGTTATATTATGGGGCGATGCTTGTGATTACCCAGGGCTAAAACAATCTAATCTTGATTGTTACTCACATATAGATATATTACCTCATCTTGAAATGATAGGAGCTTAAATAGAAAATTTAAAATAAGGATTTGATACCATGGATACAACTTCTCCTACTATTACAGTAGCACCGTATGTTAGGACCAGCTCAATCAAGCAGATTGACAACAATTCAATTCCGGCCCAGCTTGCTGAAATTGAGAAATATTGTAAGTTAAATGACTATGAAATGCTACCACCTTATATTGATAACGGAATTAGTGGTGCGAAAATGGAAAATCGACCTGGCTTACAACAAATGCTTAATGATTTGAAAAATAATAAGTTAGATAAGATAGTTGTGTGGAAGCTTACAAGGCTAGGTCGTAGCATGAAAGATATTTTACAAATCATCGAAGAATGTGAAAAAAATAATGTATCTTTTTATTCAGTCAGTGAACACCTCGGCATTGATACAGATATGAACAAATTAATGCTAAATATTATGGGATCACTAGGTGAATATGAAAGAACAATATTAAAGGATAATATTCGTATTGGTGCCTCAAACAAGGCCAGTGAAGGTAAATCAGTTGGTGGTCAACCACCTTATGGCTATGACCGTATTGATGGCCTTTTAATTGTAAACCAACATGAAAGTCGAATTGTAAAGGAAATATATCAAATGTATAGTCAGGGTATGAACTTCACTGCAATAGCAAAAGTACTTAACGATAGACATGAGGTAACAAAATTAGGAAAACCACATTCTAAAGACTCCGTATCTTATATCCTTAAAAATAAAGTATATCGAGGTTTAGTTGTTTATAATCAATATGTTGATTGGAAGAAAAAAGGTCGCAAAGGATATAATGATAACCCTATCATTACTGAAGGTGAACACGAAGCTATCATTTCTCAAGAACTATGGAATAAAGTTCAAACACAGCTTAAAGCAAGAAAACGTCATAAACGCGGTAATAACAAAACAGACAACCTCTTAACAGGACTATTAAAATGTAAATGTTGCAATGCGAACTACGTTATTTCAAACACTATAAATACACTGAAGGATGGAAGTAAGCGGCACTTTCGATACTACGTCTGCCGAACACGTAAACAAAGAAGCAAAGACTGTAAAGCAGCACCAAATATTCGTGCTGATTTCATAGAAAACTATATATTTCAAAATATCAAAAATTTAATTCAAAAACCTGAGTTAATTAAAAAAGTGGTAGAAGCTGTTAGCCAAAAAAGAACACCCAATACTGATGAAATCAATCACGAAATCGCAAATAAACAATTTCAAATTGACGATTTAAAATCTAGGTATAATAATTTAATTCAAGTTATAACTACTGATACAAGTTTAACTGAATCTATTAAACCAACATTGCTTAAATATAGTGAGCAAATTAATGAATTGAACACAAGCATCAAGCAATTAGAAAGTAATAAAAATGTGAATCATCCTAAAATAGAAGCAGATACTGTTATTAATATTTTTCATATTTTATTTAAGAACTTAGAAAATACTAAGAATTCTTCTTTAAAAGCAGTTTATCATTTAGTGATTGAACATATCTACATTAAAGCAGACAGTAATAATAAAAAGCAGTTTTATATAACCTTTAAATTTAACCAAGATATTGTAGAAACATTATTAAATAATATTAACCCAGACGAACAATTACTCAATTGTTCGTCTTCTTTATTGGCTAACATTCCTTCTGAAATAATTTTCCTCTCTTTCGAAATATAATCCAAGTCATTTACTGTCACTATTGTCACTATCGCCACTTTTCTACTAAATGTAACAAATTATAAATCAAGCATATATTATATGAATGATGTAGCTTATGACCTACATCTACTCAAATAAATAGGAGGCTATATATGAAAACTCAAATAAATGAACTCAAATCTTATATTACTAATCTATTTCAACTAACCAGCCAAGAAAACTGGGAATGTGAGGCCCTCAATGAATCTGCAGATAACATCTTACCTGAACGCTTTTTGAATGATTCTCCTCTATCAAATCGTATCCTCGAAACCTACACATACTATAACAATGAACTTCATGAACTCAGTATTTATCCATTTCTTATGTATTATCAAAACCAACTCATCAGCATCGGATATCTCAATCACTATGACATGGACTTTCTATATCTTAATGATACACAAACGACAATCATAGACGAACGTCACTTATTGAAAGGAGAAAACAAATATGAATAACTGGATCAGAGCAGCCCAACTAACTGTAACCATTATTACAGAAGTCATCGTAATCATGAAAGAAGTCCAAGACGGAGGTAAATAAATGGAAATTAATCGTTATATCACACGCGGTATTAATGACATGATCCCATTAGAAATTCAAATTATGATGTGGGAGATGGTTCGTTTAAGAGATAAAAATTATGAAGATAAGAGAGATTATTTTCATATTTTTAGATTAAGTCAAGACCAAACAGCACTAACCATCATTCATGAACAAGAACAACCCCATTACAAATTAGAAAATCACTTTGTAAATTATGGAAAAAATCAAAAGCTATTACCTAAGAAAGTCTATGTCATTCGAGAAGATGATGTAGACACTTTTTATTATGTGATGCTTTTACCAGAAGAATACTAAAAGGAATGACGAGTATGAATTCAATTACAAGTATTATAGAAACTAAAGCTATCTTCAGTGACGATGAAAAACATCGTTATTTACTTAAAAAAACATGGGATAGAAAATTGCCAACTTGTACAGTGATAACGATGTATCCTCATTTAGATGGAATATTATCTCTTGATTTAACGACCGTCCTAATCCTAAATCAATTATCATCTGAAAACTATTATGGTTCAGTTTATCTTGTTAATTTATTTTCGAACATTAAAACACCTGAAAATCTTAAGCATATAAAAGAACCCTATGATAAACATACAGATATTCATATTATGAAAGCAGTATCTGAAAGTGAAAAAATCATCTTAGCATATGGTGCTTATGCTAAACGTCCTGGTGTCGAAAAACGTGTTGAACAAGTGATGGAAATGTTAAAACCTCATAAAAAGAAAGTAAAAAAGCTTATAAATCCAGTAACGAACGAAATCATGCATCCACTCAATCCTAAAGCCCGTCAAAAATGGACATTAAAATAAAGGAGAATTATCTATGAACCAAGATTCAATTCAATCATATTGGCAAACAGTTGCTAAGTGCTTAGCGTCACAAAACTATATTTCAACTGTGAAAGGTTTAGTTCATCATTTTACAGCAATAGAAGATGAAGAAATTCTTGATAAGATATTTCAAGATTTTATGAATGATGACCGCATAACGACAGTTTTAAATACTGATTTACAAGACATCATTAATCATTACTTACCTAAATGAAATTATATATTACTTTTAATAAGATAAGAGCCTCCTTCACTTAGTAGTGAAGGAGGCTCTTTAGCTTTTTTTCTTTTCACTATTTTATTGATAATATGCTTCTAAACCTTCCAATGTAATATCTAAACCGACATTGCTTAATGCAGTTTTTCTTTCATTATACAGTTTTTCAAGAATAGGTTTTTTATCTTCGAATTTACCATAATGAAGTAAATTATGACAATGACTACAAAGTGAAACGATGTTCTCCATTGTATCTAAACTACAATTTTTATAATCGAAATCTTTATATTTACTAATCGGTATTAAATGATGTGGCTCTGTATAACCCTTACCAGATTTTCTTTTAAAGATTCTATCGTTTATATTATATTCACACTTGTAATCAGCACGTGCTAAAGCATCGGCTGCAATTTTAAAGTTTCGCTTAGGTCTTTCTTTTTGTAGAGAAGATACTGTCATCATCTCTTGAGGCTTTTGATGACCATTCCATGTAGGTTTGGATTCTTCTTGATTTTCAATTAAATCATCAATCATTTCTTTTTCTGATGAATCATAATCACCAACTTTTTCCTCTTCAATCTCTACCAATGTATCTTTTAGGATTTGGATTGTAGATGTATTTTGATTAGACTCAATTGCTGCTTTCAATAAATAAATAGCATGGTTAGTGTCAATTGAACACATGTATTGTTGTTTTCCTGTTCCCTTTATTGTAAAAGCACTATCAGACTTATGATTTGAAGCTAACCAAGATTTATGTTGAGATTTTGTAATTTCAACCGGCTCTTCTAATTCATAATAATCAGTATCCACTCTATATCCCTCATCATTCCAAGCAGTACCTTTATTACGTTTATATGATGGCTTTTTAGCTTCGAAACAGTTCGTCTGTGCAATGCTTATAGCCATCATTTTCCCCTCAAAATTATGAAGAATAAAATCGCCTTTTTTTATGAAAGTCATCGTTGTATATCCATTGTTTCTACGACCATTTTCATTCAATTTCGGAGACCATACAAATCCTCCATCTCGCTCATCATAATAAGTGTCTCCTTGAAACACATAAAATATTCCCATCTGTTTTTACTCCTTCCAATCCTTATGTCTCTAATGATTGAAGTTTAATATTTCACTTACATGCATTGATTGTTATACATTACTAATTTTCTCTATAGTTAACTTTAAACAAATTTATCAGCACCTTTCATTATTAAATGAAAGATGCTTAATAATCTACTTTTATTATTGAATATAAACAGGTATAAATCTCAAATAATCTTGTGTACTATCTGGAGTTGTATTAATGTAACCATAATTATTAAGTGTTAACGTAAATGAATCAGAAATACTATACTCTTTTTCATTTAATCTTGTAGCAATCACAAAAACATCATGATTTCTAATTCGTTATATCAAAGTTTCTCTATCTTCATAAAATGGTTCACTTGTAAAAGTATAAGTACTCCCTTTTCGATTTGTTTCATATATTTTCACTTTAGTTATTTTGTTATCATTTTCATTTTTCTTGATAAAGTATTCAATAGCAAAAACTCTTTCCATTATACTTATCTCCTTTGTTACTTTACATAATAGGTCGTTATCAGAACTACACAAACATTTTCTGTAAAAAGCCGTTCTTACGCTCTTTTAATAATTCTATTTTCTCTGTTTGATTATCAATTAAATTATCTAGTTCACTTAAAAAGTTTGCTATTTTATGTTGTTCGTGAAGTTTTGGCACAGGCACTTTAATTTGTTTAATTTGTTTAATTGGTAATTGTTTTAAAGCCGTACCAGTTACTCTACTCAAGAGTTCTTTTTTACCTTGATTACTCATTAAATAATATAATAGATATTTACCGTAAAGTAATGAATTTGAAGTTCTAATAATTGCCAACTGTGAATTTATATTATTACCAACCATGTTTTCATTGACATACCCAACTGCTCCTAAAGAACCTCTTACAGCTATAACAATATCGTCTAAAAATAGATGACCTGTTGTTAGTTCACTATGTTTCTTTTTACTTATATAATTGGCATCTTCTAATGTTATTCTGCCTTTTTTCAAATTTGAACCTCTTAAAAAGGCTACACCATCATTTTTATCACTCATATCTTCAGATTTTGGATAACTTTCTCCATAATTTCCATCAGTAAAGAAACTATTTAATTCTTCAAGTGTTTTATATGACCATTTAATATTTTCTAGTTGGCTATTTTTAAATTTTAACTCTTGTGTGAAAATCTTTTGCATATATCCACGCTTTTGTTGCTCTAAAAGTTCAAGTTTCTTTTCTTCTAATTCAATCTGATGGTCGAGTTTGCCAAAGAATTCTCCGATTTTCTCTTTTTCCTTGTCATCAGGGAAATAGAAACTCATTTTTTTAAAATTACCAGTTGTAATTTGATTAATTGTAGCACCTAAATTTCTATGAATTTCTCTATAGAAATTGTTTGTATCAAGTAAACTGTTAATAAATTTAGAATTATAGCATCTTATACCCGTCATGAAAGCACCAATCACCGTATTCGAAAGTTTTGTATTTACTCTTGCATGTTTACCAATCAAATTTCTAGAGCCATTTCT
>ERZ1023420.346-NODE-346-length-12972-cov-42.605017_pt1 | contig 12972 bp, 8 predicted proteins | sample MGYA00380512_ERZ1023420 | MGnify/ENA primary metagenome ERZ1023420 (study PRJEB33173, sample SAMEA4830390) | metagenome | study: EMG produced TPA metagenomics assembly of the PRJEB25223 data set... | reverse complement strand
GTTACCATCATGCGCGTGGCTGATCATGCCTATGATATTTTAGCGACTGACGGGAATTCACGTCTTGGTGGGATTGACTTTGACAAACGTCTTGTTGGCTACATCATGCAGGAGTTGGAAAAACAAGGGGTCAATATGACCAACCTTTCTGAGAAGGAAAAAATTCAACTTCAGTATAAGGCTGAGCAAATTAAGACTAGCCTATCTGTTAATGACCAAGCTCTCTATGAGCACTATGTTAATGGTCAAGGTTATGGTGTCTTGATTACCCAGGCGATTTTCAATGAACTTACCTTGGACCTCCTCAAAGATACTGAAATCAAGGTGCAGTCTACCCTTCAAGCATCTGGTTTGAAGTGGGAAGAGATTGACCATATTCTCCTTGTGGGTGGGTCAACACGGATGCCAATGATTCGTCAAATGATCCGCTTAATGAGTGGTTTGAAACCTAAGTTTGACCTGAATCCAGATACTATCGTGGCACAGGGAGCATCTATTCTAGCCGATCTTATTGTCAACAATGAGGTTAGTTTCTCCGAGCATCAGGACGGTAAGACAACTGAGACAGATAGGGTTGTTGTCAAGGATGTGACCTCTCAGGGAATCGGTCTGCTCTTCAAGAAAAATCCTAACAGGAACTATAGCTTTGTGGGTGACTACTACAATAGTGTCGTGGTTCCTCGTAACTCGGTCTTGCCTTTGGCCGTTACTAAGGACCTCTTTGCGGTCGTAGACGGACAGAATAAGTTCAAGCTACGTATCACAGAAGGTAATTATGAAAATCCTTTTGCCGTTAAGATTTTAGGAGAAGTGAAAGGCCAGGTTGCCCAGCCACGTCAGAAAGGTGAGCTCTTGGCTCAGGTTACTTATGCCTTTGATTCAGAACAAATTGTTACAGTGACAGTGTCTGACCCGAGAAGCAAGGTTGTTGTGGCACGCTTCTCAGTCAACGCACAAGTCAGTCAAACCCAAGAAGTGGTTAAGGAAGACTTGTCAGAACTTCAAGCTATTTTTGCTAAATTCATCTCATGATAGACTATTACAAAGCAATTGATACAGAGACGGGACAAGAATTGTCCTATTTGAGAGCGGTCAGCAATCGTATTTCTCCCGAAATGTCGGCCCAAGACTGTTTCGTGGCCCTATCCTTTCTACGTGAGGAACTAGAGGAGCTTTGGACCAATGGAACCCTGGACCAAGAAGGAGAACGTCTGCGCAACGAACTTTACACGATTCGCCAGCTCTTTTTCTCAGATTATGAAAAATTTCAATACGATCGAAAACTCAAACAAGCTAGAAGAAAGGTTTTAGAAGTTGAGCAAAAGCCGATTCCTAAGAGGGTAGAGGTGTCTGCTAAAAAGGAAATCCCTTTTGCACCTGTTAGGGTGACTCAGGCTAAAGAGTCATCTTTAAACAATTACCTATTTGCGGCCCTATCTTTTGTGATTCTATTAAGCTTGATTCTCTTCTTCAACATCAATGTTATCGTTCTTATCATCGGAGCCGTCCTTATTGTGGCCCTGATGTTACTTATGTCTTAGGAGATTTTAATGGAAACCAATCAATTAACATTTGAACATATTTGTTTTAAATATAAGGGAAATGATAACCAGCTCTTTACAGATTTGGATGTTACGATGGAGACTGGTCAAGTTGTCGGCATCCTTGGGGCTTCTGGTTCTGGGAAGACAACCTTAACGGAGATTCTCCTTGGTCAGCTCAAACCGACTTGCCAACAATTTCGTATCTTGGAAAATGGAAAACCTGTGACAGCAGGCTCACGTTCCTGGTCTTATGTGCCCCAACAGAATCTGCTTCGGGAGTATCTTAAGGTGTCCGAGACTTTTGATTTTTATGCGGCCCACCATCTTAAAGGAAGCAGTAAATCGACTAAAAGGCAACGCATCGCTGGCATCATGGAAGATTTGGGCTTAACGGAATTTGCCAACAAGAAAATTTCCGAGCTTTCTGGTGGGCAAAAACGCCGTGTATCCATTGGTATCGAGCTTCTTAGCCCTAGTCCTTACTTTATTCTGGATGAGCCGTCTTCCGGCTTGGATGCCCTTAGTGACCGTAATCTCTTACGGACCTTGAAAATCTTGGCTAAGTCGGCCCATAAGTCTATTGTGGTTATTACCCACAATACGGAAAATTTGGCTATTTTTGACAAAATTATTTTCTTGTCTAAGGGACGTCCGACTTTTGCAGGGACTTATGAAGAGTTGCTTTTGGAATATAAGACCAGCGATCCTTACATGATTCGTAAATACATGGACATGAATATCGCAGATGTCTATCAAGAGCTCAATGCTTCAACACGCATTTACAAAATTTAGGGAGACTTATGAACGCAGCATTACGATTAAGTTGGTATAAATTTAAACACCACTACATGGATTTTGTTAAGGTTCTTCTAGGCATCATTGCTTTTGAAGGGCTAATCCTCTACATTCAAGATAAGGGATTCTTGAAAGATTTCGAAACAACTCGAATGACGCTCTTTCTCTTACTTTTTTCAACCAGTCTTTTGATTGTGGTTCAAAACAGTATTTATATTTCCAAGGAGCGCTCTGTCCTCAACCGTGACTTTTTCTCAGGCCTGAGTCGTTCGGCCTTTGCCATAGCCAGCATGGGGATTCACGCTTTCTTTGCTGTTTTGGAAACCATTGTCTTTATCCTTTCTTACTCTATCTTTAGTAAGTACTTTGACAAGGAGTTTCCAGATGCTGGTCATATCTTTTCTTCCTATCGTTGGGAAGTTGGCATTACAGTGCTTTTGGTTTTCTTGGCCTCGCATTTTATTGCCCTCTTCATCTCAGCCTTAGTTGGAAAATCTGAAATTACCTCTGTTATCCTAGCAGTTGTTGTGGGTATCATGCAATTTTCATTGTCAGGGACTATCCTATCATTGCCCAAAGCCATTGATTGGGTGCAAAAATTTATTTATCTGGGTTATGGCCATAAGCTGTTTGGGATTTCTAGTGATTTGTCAGACCTGCCATCTAGCTTGGCTAAGTACGGTGTCCCTGTATCCAAGAGTCAGCTAGAGGCCTTTCAAGGGTCTACAGGTGATTTCTGGGGTCAATGGTGGGCCTTGGTGCTTCATTGTCTGGTTTATGCCCTACTCTTTTTCGTCACACTTCAGAAGAAGGAGAAATAAATGCAACAATATGATGAATGGCTGATTGATTTCCAAGTGCAGCATGGTCGCAAGCCAAGTGATAAGGAAGTGGCAGAAGCTGCTAAGTCTGGCTTTGCCCTCTCTAGTGGTTTGAGCAGACAGAAACAGTCCAAATTCAGACAAGTCTTGTCTAAGCTTGGTTTGGGGGATCTCAAGTTTAGTTGGTTTTTAGTTTTAGAAATTTTGCTTTTGATTTGTATCGCTCTTTTTGGCTATGTTGTCGGCTATCTGTTTATCTAGGAGGACCTCATGAAACAATTTAAACATAAAAAGTTTATCGGTTTGGCCTTACTTGTCTTTTTGGTCTTCATGGTACTTGGAAAATACACCCAGAGTACGGCTTTTACGTCCTCTTCTAGGGTTTATGCCACAACCGTGGTTGACAAGAAGACAGGAAATAAGGTCCGTTTTGAAGTTCGCAAGGTCAAGGGGGACAAATACGAAGTCAAAAATACGGAGACTGGGGATACCTACCAGGCTAATGCCCAAGCTGGCGAAGACCGTTCTTTGAGCTTTAAGTTGGCCGGAAATGACGGAAACTCAGACGGCACTATCCGTATTACACCAAGTATGGTGCCTGGGGGTGATGCCAAGGTTGAAATGACCGATTCAGATACCTATACTCAGGTTGAAGGAGGCTCTGAAGTTATTCAGTCTAGCGAGGCTTCATCAACTTCTTCAAGTAGTGAGGTTAAGAGCATCATTAAGGATATTTTGGAATCAAGTAGTTCCTCTTCAGGTAGTGATGCCAGCTCAAGTACGTCTTCGAACGATACCAACAAGCCAGATGCAGATATCAAGACCAAGACTGATGTCAATGGTGATAAGGAAACCACTTATGTTGCGGACTATTCGACTGAGGACATCAAGTCCATCACGGAAGCCTTTGGGAAATGGCTTTATCAGTCTGACTATGCTAAAGATGCCGTCTTGGTTCAAAGCAGTTTTGATAGCATCACCAAGGTCAATGATGGTAGCCCAACCTTCCTTTCGTTTAAGGCACCTAAGGAAGAAGGCAGTAGCCAAAACATCACTATTTTAGCCAACCTCATTAATGCGGATGGTTATGAAAATATCTCAGGTGTTCCTAGTGGTATCGTCAATGGTAAAGAAGCTTCAAACTATGATTTCAAGGACTATAAAAATAGGGTTGATTCCTTTGCCCTTGGAATTAATGAAAATAGTGGTAAGACTGCAGACTATAGCCCAACGTCATCCTTCCGTCTCTATACCTTGAAGGATAAAAAACATGCCATGTATGAGGACAATGATGCGGAACAAAAAGCCCTCTTCAAGGACTTTTCAGCTGATGACAAGACGGGTGGCAATTATAACGGCTACAACAAGCTCTATAAGGATTTGGTTGATCAAGACAAGGACTCTTACCAAATTGTTCTAGGTTCTAATGGTACCGTTTATTATGTGACTAATTACTGGATTGGCAATTACGATAAGAAGGCTGTTCAGACCTATAAGGTAGCACCAGATGATATGCAAGAGGCCTACCAAGAATTACTCAAGCATTATTCTAGCGCTGGTAAGTCTGAAAGCTCAGAGTCATCAAGTTCTTCACAAAGTTCAACAACTTCATCAACATCAACTTCGTCAAGTTCATCGGAAGCTAAGACAGAATCAAAAACAGACGCTAAGACTGAGCAAACTGGCATGGATGTTACTGCTATTAAGGACAATAACTTCCAAAGCCTTGAGGGTACTTGGAAGAATGGGAATGGTAACACCTTGACGTTTTCGAAGAATCAAGTAACGTCACCAACAGATTATGAAGTTCAAAATGCTAATTCTAGTCTTGAAAATGGGTACCTGAGAGCGAGTCTAAGAACAGGAATGTATGGTGCAATCATCTTTTTCATCCCGAAGGGTACGACCTTGCCGAATGTATCAGGAAATTACCCTGATGCTTCAGATAATACTAAAGATCGTATCCTAGTGACTCAATCAGGAGGTACACAATCAGATGCCAAACAATTTTACTATAAGGCTGACTAGGCCTATTAAAGCTACAAGCTTGAGATAAGATTGAAAACGTAGACTGACTGTCTATTAATTACAATTGGCGATGGCACATGATTAAAAAACGTCAATTATCATGGCTTATGCCAGCAAAATAAGCATTTTAAGCAACTTTCTGCTGTGAGTAAAGTGGCTGAAATTAGATTTTTTCAGCCACTCGGAATTATTGAGATCTTAGGCTCAAAAATTAGTCTTGGAACTTCTAAGAAGGTCGCAGACGTCCGTACTCATTTAAAAAAATTTCTAAAGGAATATGTCAGGGATTAACAGGTTGAGATAAAATTATCTCAACCTTTTATGTTACATTTGTAACTTTAATTTAATAAGTCAGCTCTTCTTACATGAATAAGTGGATTATTAGATGTTTCATAGACTTTCTTTAAAAATTAATTATTGTGAAAACTTCTAAAAAGCTATATAATGAGTAGTGTTGTATTGATGCTTTCTAAGAAAGCTTCTTAATTCATGTTAAGGGAGGGGGAAAAAGAATGACTTTTATTGTCGAATGGCTGCTTGCTGTCTTAAAAGACTTACAATGGTTGATAGTTATTGATACACTCTTGGTTTTCTTGGTGAATTACCTGATGTTCAATGCGGCCGGTCGAGTTAAGGTCTCTTGGCGGCTACTTTTGGTGGGTGGCCTTATTTCAGTTGTTCTGACACCAATTCTTCCTATAGGATTCAAATTTTTGCTTAATCCTCTCATTCTATTTTGTTTTAGTTATTACAAACGTCCTGATTTGCCGTGGATTGAGCCAGTATTTAACAGTTTCTATGCTTGGGGAACGACTAACATCATCATGCGAGGGCTATCGCTTTTTATCCTCCCTCTGCTTTTGGGGGATGATTTGGTCAGTCGTATTCCAGAGCCTCTAACGACCTTCGTGTGTGTGGTGGCTACCTACCCACTCTATCTTTTGATTCACCGTTTTATTGGCTATGACTATTTGCAGGTTGAAGACAAGGAACGCTTACGTTTGCACTTCACTCCGATTGTTATCGGGGTTAGCTTTGCTTTTCTGTCATATGGCCTTTTAAATGATTTTTTGCCTTATTTCGCTACTATCTGGCCTGTGGAAGTGGTTAACAATTATGCTAAACTAGTCGTTTTATTAGCTACAGGGGCCTTCTTCCTAGTCGTGTCTTATGCTAACCAATGGGTTAAGGATGAACTTTTTCTAGAGTTGAAGGAAGAACAGGAACGTCATTTCCAAAGTTTGCAGGAGTCTAGTAGGCATATCCTTCACCTTTATCAGGAACTTTACCGTGATGGTGTTCCAAAGGTAGCTGTGCCTAAAAAGGTTAAGACTGTTCTGGCAACTAGTCAAGAAGGGGATTCTCAGAGTCTATCTGAGGAGGAAGTTCCTTTCAAAAAAGTTATACCAGATATTTCCAATATCCATTCTCAACTGCTACGGTCTGTGATTGAGAGTAAGTATATGGAGTTTCACGCTGTGGGACTTGAGTTTATCCTAGAAATTCCGGATCCTATCTCACCAGTTCATATTGATGTGGTGGATTTATCAGGGGTTTTATCAACTTTCTTGGACAATGCCTTGCTAAAAGCGCATGGTCAAAAAGAGTGCTTAGTTCGCCTGTCGTATTTTCAGAGAGGTGAGGAGCAGGTTCTCTCTGTGGAGGTGACTCTTGTTCAAGGTGAAGCAAGGGGAGCATATAAGGAAGGTGAAGAAGGCTTGTCAATGAATGAACAGCTTGAGGATATTATGGAACGTTATCCTCAGTCTAAGTTTAGTTTTAAGGATGACAAGTTGATTTATAGACAGCAATTTGAATACTAAACGAGTCATTGGAAATTTTTTGGGGAAGAGATTAAATGTTTGAATCGTTTTTAGGAATTAATTTTTTAAATCTTTATGATACAGATGCCTTTTTGGCTGTCCAGATTATTCTGACGCTGACAATTAACTGTATCATTTTCAGGCGGATGACGGATATTCGTATCTCCTGGACGGTATTTTTGACTTTGGCCCTGCTTGATGTGGCTATTCAATACAATATTACGAATCTGACGACTGTTGTGGATGTCTTTCTTCTGATGATTTTGGCAGTTCTTGCCAAGGGGAAGACCTGGTCGTTAACGCAGTATGCCTTTCATACCTTGTTTCCGGTGGTGACATCGGATTTACTCTTTCGTTTATTGGGACTTTTCTTTTTCCCGCTTCTCTTGAATATTCCTGTAGCTGAGGTGGGGAGTAATGCTCTCTTTTATCTCTTGACCTATAGTATGATTCTGCCACTCTATTTCATTTTTAACCGTTTTTTGGGCTTGGATTTGAAACGTTGGAAGGTCTATAGCGATGATTCTCTCCACAATATTCAGATTTCTCGACGTGTTGCCTTGGCAATGGCGATTTATTTGTTGGGCATCTATCTTTGCATGAATTTGGATGTTTGGTTTCCGTTCTATTCTCCAGAGTTGGAATTGCGGCTGCGTATGTTCTGGGTTCTCTTGTCAGCAATAGCCTTTATTTTTCTTATTGCCCACCTCAATCAATTGTCTAGGCAATATCTGGAAGAGAGCTTGGCTATGGAGGAAAAAAGGCATTTGAATAGTTTGACCAAGGCTAATCAGAAAATCGATGTTCTCTATAATGAGTTGTTACAATACAGGCAGTCTTATCAGACGGTTGTGGAACAATTTTCGGAAGAAGTACGGGATCAAGAAGAGGCTCTTGCTGAACAGGTTTATCAAAATGTTTTAAGAGAGAGTGCCAAGGAGTTTGAACGTTTCCGTGTCGTTGAGAATCCTAAGCTGGAAAATATTCATTCTCTACCTTTGCGTAGCCTTCTTTCAGCTCGTCTGATGGAGGCTAAACGTAATAATATTCCAGTGACCTGTGACATTCCTGAGGAAATCAAGGGATTTGCTATGAATGTGGTTGATTTAACCTTGCTAGTGTCTATTTTCTTTAGTAATGCGATTGACGAGAGCAAGCAAGTACCAACCGCTCAAATCAGTTTTAGTTTTCACCAACACGATAAGGATGGAAGCTACCACTTCGTCATGGAAAATCGAACGCAGGAAGAAAGAGTTGACCTTGACGCTATTATGCAGGAGGAAAATCAGAAGAAGACCTCTGGACTTAACCTCCACTCAGCCAAGGATATTCTCAAGAAATATGGGGATGCCAACTTGGTGACAAGTAGTGGCGATTACCTCTTTAAACAGGAATTAATTTTTAAATAAAGATTTCGAGTCAAATCAAAGGATTTGGCTCTTTTTTTAGTTACAGGACCATAAAGGTGGGTTCTTTGCTGTGGTGCTTGTGCTTATGTCTGAAGCTTAGGACATTGGAGGAGAAAGGTGATGAGGGAGGGGTCTGATTGTTACTTGATTCTGTGTTATAATAGCAAGGATTAATGGTTGTTAGTGCTAAGTAAATGATAATTTTTGCTTAGCCCCAACGACTGGCAGATAGACAAGAAAGGGACGTCTTATGAAATTACTTTATACGGATATGTCTCAGGATTTAACAGAAATTCTGACGGAGCAGGCGACCAGCCATGCTCAAAAGGGAAAGAGAGTCTTTTATATTGCTCCTAATGCCCTGTCATTTGAGAAGGAGCGTAAGGTCTTGGAATACCTGCCTCAATCAGCATCCTTTGAGATTACGGTGACTCGTTTTACTCAGATGGCTAGGTATTTTATTCTCAATACGAGTAATCCTAAAACCCAGTTGGATGATACCGGTCTGGCCATGATTTTTTATAAGGTGCTGTCGCACATGGGTGATGATGAGCTCAAGGTTTATGGTCGTTTGCGTAAGGATAGTAATTTTATTAACCAATTGGTGGACCTTTACAAAGAGTTGCAACAGGCCAATATGACAGTACTGGATTTGCAGTATTTTGATCAAGCAGAGAAGCAGGAGGATTTGGTAAAGATTTTCAGTGCAGCTCAAGACCTTTTGTTGGCAGGAGATTTTGACAATCAATCCAAGCTCAGCGCCTTCTTTGAGGAAATTAACTCGGGACATTTAGATAAGGCATTGAGCCATACGGTTTTGGTCATTGATGGCTTTACCCGTTTCTCAGCTGAGGAGGAAGCTCTGATTGCCCTCTTGAATGAGAAGTGCCACCAGATTGTAGTGGGAACCTATGCCAGTCAAAAAGCCTATAAGGCTAACTTTGTCTATGGCAATGTTTATCAGGCCTCAGTTGATTTTTTGAGGATTTTAGCTCAGACCTATAAGGTGACACCAGATTATGTAACGACGGACAAGGAGGGCAATCCTTCTTTTGCACATATCAGTCGCCTTTTGGAGAGTCGTCATGATTTTAGTACCATAGATGAACAGCTGACTGATCAGGACAAAGAAGCTCTGCAAGTTTGGGAAGTGGTCAATCAAAGGGAAGAAGTGGCTCAGGTTGCCAAGAGTATTCGTCAGTTACTAGCGGATGGCAAACGTTACAAGGATATCTTAGTCTTGCTTGGTGATGAGGAGAGTTACAAGCTTCAGGTGGGGCAGATTTTCCGAAAATTTGATATTCCCTATTATTTCGGTAAGGAAGAAACCATGTCCAGCCATCCTTTGGTGCAGTTTGTGGATTCGCTAGAGCGTATCAAGCGCTATAATTATCGTGCTGAGGATTTGCTTAACCTTGTAAAATCTGGTCTTTATGGTGGATTTGCTCAGGAGGACTTGGACCTTTTTGAATATTATGTTAATTTTGCAGATATCAAGGGGCGTCACAAGTTCTTGTCTGATTTTACGGCCAATAGTCGTGATAAGTATGATTTGGATCGTATCAATGCCTTGCGGTCACAACTGGTAGCGCCTCTGGACAAGTTGCTTAATAGTCGCAAACAAAAGGGTTCTAGTTTGCTTAAGAAACTTGTGGTCTTTTTAGAGACTGTGCAAGTGCCAAGTCAGATGGCTGCTTTGACTGCCAAGGCCAGTGAGGCTGAAAAAGAACAGAATGAACAGGTCTGGAAGGCTTTCACCCAACTCTTGGAGCAGGTTGAGACTATTTTTGGAGACGAATCGCTGTCAGTGGACGACTTTTTGTCTATTTTGCGTTCAGGGATGTTGGCCTGTGATTACCGTACGGTCCCAGCCACAGTCGATGTCGTCAATGTGAAGAAATATGATTTGATCCAGCCACATTCAGCTCCCTATGTCTTCGCCTTGGGCATGACTCAGTCACATTTTCCAAAGGTTGGGCAAAATAAGAGTCTCTTGTCTGATGAGGAGCGTAGTCGTATCAATGAGGCGACGGATGAGCAAAGGAGTTTGGATATTGTCACACAGAGCAACAGTCAGCGAGGGCATTTCGTGGCCATGTCGCTTTTCAATGCCGCTAGTGAACAATTGGTGCTCAGTCAGCCACAAATTCTTAATGAGACGCAAGACGACATGTCGGTTTATTTGAAGGAGATCATTGACCTTGGTCTTCCGTTGCTTGAGAAGGGACGCAACCGTTTTGAAGCTAAGGGTGACCAGATTGGGAACTATAAGGACCTCCTATCGACTGTCATTGCCCTTAACAGTAGTCATTTAGATGATGATTTGGACAAGGAAACGCAGACGTTTTGGTCAGTTGCTGTGCGTTATCTCCGTAAGCGACTTGATAAGGAACAGGTTTTGATTCCAAAGGTAATTGACGATGTGACGACAACCAAGGTCGATGATCAGGTCATGCAGCTGGTCTTTCCGGGAGAAGAACCACTGAAATTGTCAGCTTCGGCTCTGACGACCTTCTATAACAATCAGTATCTTTATTTCTTGCGCTATGTCTTGGGACTTGAAGAGTTGGAATCTATCCATCCAGATGCTAGACACCACGGGACTTACCTACACCGAGTTTTTGAGCATGTGATGGGTGATTCTTCGTCAGAAAACTTCGACGAGAAACTGGAAAAGGCTATTAGTCAGACCAATCAGGAGCAACCCTTTGAGATTCTCTATACGGAGGATCAAGAGAGCCGCTTGTCTCGTCAGATTTTGGAAGATATCGCCCGTTCAACTGCCAGTGTTTTGCGTGACAATGCAGCGGTTAAGGTTGAGCGTGAGGAAGCCAAGTTTGACTTGCTTTTAGCAAATAGCATCAAGATTACAGGGATTATTGACCGTGTGGACCGTTTAACGGATGGGGCTCTGGGTGTCGTTGACTACAAGTCAGGTAAAAATGTCTTTGACATTCAGAAATTCTACAATGGCCTTAGTCCGCAATTGGTGACCTATCTGGAGGCTCTCCGCCAAACCTATAAGGTTGATGCTGACCAGCTTTTTGGGGCCATGTATCTGCACATGCAGGATCCACAGCTTAATCTGGCCCAGTTTGGTCTGGATAAGCTAGCAGCTCAGGCTCATAAGGAATTGACCTACAAGGGACTCTTTGTGGCTTCTGAAACAGAGCATCTGGCTGGTGGAAACTATGATTTACAAAAGACTGTCACCTACGACAAGGAGGACTTAGAGACCTTGTTGGACTATAATCTTAAACTCTTTACAGATGCTGCTGAGATTATTCGAAGTGGGAATTTTGCGGTCAATCCTTATACCGAGGATGGCAAGTCTGTTCAAGGGGATCAAATCAAGGCTATTACTCATTTTGAGGCCGACCGCCACATGGGACAGGCTAGGAAGCTCTTACGTTTACCAAAAAAGGGTAAGAAGGAAGCCTATTTGGAGTTGATGGCAAAAGCTGAGGATAAGAATCAGATGCAAGTTGCTGAAAATACCATCCTCTTTTCAGCCGCTGATAAAGCTGTAGAAGCAGACAATAAAGACCAGGAGGACAACCATGTTGACTAAAGCTTTTTTAAGTCCAGCAGAGATTAAGGAGCGTATTGCTCAAGAAGTCGCTTCTGACAAGGAACGTAAGTTAACACCTGAGCAGATTGAGGCTATTTACAGTAATGGTACTAATATTTTGGTATCAGCTTCGGCCGGATCAGGAAAAACCTTTGTCATGGTTGAGCGTATCCTTGATATGATTGGACGTGGCATTGGTATTGATCAGCTCTTTATCTCAACCTTTACGGTAAAGGCTGCAGGTGAGTTGAAAGAGCGTCTGGAAAAGCGTTTGACAGAGCAGCTGGGACAAGTTGAGACGGATGAAGAGCGTGCCTTTCTTTCAGACCAGATTGCCAAGATTGGGACGGCTGATATTGGAACCATGGATGCCTTCACCCAGAAATTGGTCAATCAGTTTGGCTATCTCCTGGGTGTGTCACCTATTTTCCGCATCATGACGGACCCTGCCGAGCAGACACTGATGAAAAATGAAGTTTATGCCGATCTCTTCAACGATTACATGCAGGGAAAGGATGCCCAGCTTTTCCAAAAATTAGTCCGTAACTTTGCTGGAAGTGGCAAGACCAGTAAGGCCTTTCGTGAGCTAGTTTACGATGTCTATAGCTTTTCTCAGGCTACTGCAGGTCCTGAAAAATGGCTACGTCATAATCTCTTGAAAGGACAAGTAGAAGCTAACCCAGAACAAGCTAAAGCCGATCTTTTAGAGGGTCTCAAAGATGGCTTGATTGCTGATTTTCTAGCTTTTTTGAGTGACCATTTAGGTCTAGCTCAGCGTGAATTTGCCAAGGCCAAGTATCTGAATAATGTGTCAGATGCCATTAGCCTTCTCGAGGGAGCCTTGGCTGATGACCAAGTCGATATGGAGGACTTGCTCAAACAACTCTTGACTCTGTCAGGAGGGACTGGCTTGACAAATATGACCCGTCCTAAAGACGAGGAACTCAAGGCCTACAAGGAAGCTTACAACAAGACCAAAAA
>ERZ1023420.344-NODE-344-length-12998-cov-4.250946_pt1 | contig 12998 bp, 4 predicted proteins | sample MGYA00380512_ERZ1023420 | MGnify/ENA primary metagenome ERZ1023420 (study PRJEB33173, sample SAMEA4830390) | metagenome | study: EMG produced TPA metagenomics assembly of the PRJEB25223 data set... | reverse complement strand
TACGACGACGTCCGCCTCTTCTTGGTCCACCTGCCATGGTTAACTGCCTCCTTTTACGATAATTTGTTTTTTATACGCTCAATTATTAGAATGTTTATCAATCACTATGTGTGTGTTGTGATTGTTAGTTATCATTTCTATTATTATTAAAAGATTTTTTATAGATATGTGTGAAGTATCGGCAAAATCTTGTGTGTGTGTATATGTGCACTATCAATAATATAAAATAGCCTGTCATTTGTCAATACGTTGTATTGGAAAATATAAATGATAGTAGATTTTTATGGTAATTACATTTATCAATGCGAAGTTAATTAATAAGCGCTTTAATTTCCTCGCTCAGTTGATCATACGAATTATTAATAAAGAAGTGGTCCCCATGGAAAAATTTGTAATCTACTGCGGCTTCCGTCAATTCCGACCATTTATAGACAGTGTCAGTTGCTATATCATCGTTTTCACCGACAAATACAGACAATGTCGTCTCTACTTTGTCTTCATGTTGACTATTGTGGTAATTATCAATAGCTAAAAAGTCATTTTTTAGTGATGGCTTCACTAAATCCCATAACTCCTCATGATTTAGCACTTCTTCCGGTGTCCCACCTTTATTTTGGATGAAGCGTTTAAATTCTAGATCATTCATATGCTCAATGTTATTATTGCGCTCTGTATAACCTATTGGCTCACATGCACATAAAATCATATGTTGTGGTGCCGTATAACCTATTTCTGAAAGTTTAAAATATATTTCGTAAGCTAAAATTGTCCCTAAACTATAACCCAATATGATAAATTTTTCCGGTCGTTCTTGCATGATTTGTTTTACTAAATCATCCACCATATCTTCAATTTCTTCTAATGGTTCTTCTATTAACCGTTCACCTCGACCAGGTAATTCTAAGGGTTTTAAGATGATATCACTTGGGAGTTTATCCTTCAATGGATAATATAATGACTTATTGCCTCCTGCAAATGGAATACAAAATAATGTTGTTTTTACCATATACTCAACCCCTTAAAGTATAAAATCTTTGTTAAATGTTGGCGTGATATTTGTTATTTCGACATTTAAAGTGCTAGCTGTTGCTGTGTCCATAATGATAGACAACCTATAATCTCTATTAAATTGCCGAGAAAAGACTGATAGTTGATCAGGCCGAGTTGCCATATCATCTTTGATACTATAGTTGTTATGGCCTGGCACAATCGCAAATGAATCTAATGATTTATACAATCCTGTACCAATTAACTTTAAATAACATTCTTTTAATGTCCAGAGTTCATAAAATCGTAGTAATTGTTGCTCAATGCGACCTGCTCTAATATATTGGGCTTCTTCTACAGCAAAATATTTATCTGGAATTGATAAATCAATGGGTGCTATTTTCTCGATATCTACACCAACATTATAATCACTCACAATACATACAGAATAACCACTAGTATGGGAAGTATTAAAGTAGTATTGGGATGGTGTAGTGATTAACGGTTTACCATATTCGCCTCGATGCAAAGTAATATCTTTCATATTACAACCTGTATGTTGAGCAATACAAAAGTGCTTAAATTGTTGAGAGTACCATCGCTGATATTGTTTATGTTGATACTCGGCATTACTCGTGTTCAATACGTAAATTGTTACGTCCATGCTGACACATCCCATTAAGTAAATTATGTAAATGCAAGAGCATCTCAGAATCCAACTGGTGAATTCCGGCATGCTCTTACATAAATGATTACAACGACACGTAACCCAAATCTTCAGTGTGATCATCGCATGTTAAATGGTACAACTATTAAACACTTACCTAACTGTTAAAAATTATTTTTAGGATGGTTAATCATTTTCTCTAATGTCTCTGTACTAGTTGGTTTCCATTGGAAATCTAATCGTTCTAACACGAAGTTTGTTTTATAATCTAAGATTTCAAAATGTGATTTGTTAAACAATGTATTATCTAAAATACCAGTGTGTAATAAGAAGTCATTGATTTCATCACTCATTACACCTTGTTCGATACACTGCATCAAGTAATCCATAAAGTCATTCCACTGAATATCATCGATACGATGATTGTTGTCGTTATAGACGTCCATCAATGTTTTCAATGATAATAATTGATTGTTATAAATATGGTGCGTTTCGTTGCGTAGTTGATTATTCAAAATCAACTTGTTGCACGCTTGTGCTGCTTGATCAACAGGTGTGAAATCAACATCATCATGTGCTAAGTTAGGGAATTTTTGTAACTTTTTAAATGATTTGATAATACTATAAAAGGCATTATTTTCTTCATTTTTTTGGAAAATACCTGTTTCAGAGTCACATTGTAAATTACCTAAACGGTAAATATTCGTTTCTACACCTTCGTCACGATATGCTACTAAGCGTTTTTCAGCTTCAATTTTCCCATCTAAATATACGTTATTCGGTTTTTGGCCTAAATCAATATCATCTTCCGAGAACGTCACTTGTTTTTTGTCTTCGATATGACCAGAAGCAATAGACATCGTTGACATATGATGGATTTCTTTTAGTTTTTGGTCTTTGGCAAAATCAACTATATTATTTATTGCATTAACATTCGTGTCATAAGACGAAGCTTCCGTGGCAAAGTGATTAACATTAGCTGCAGCATTAATAATAATATCGATGTTGTTTGCTAAATAATCATAAGTTTGCGTTGCAAAACCTAGGCCATCCGCTTCAATATTACCCTCCACTAAATGAATACGACTAGTATCTGCTGAATTCAATTGAGCATTGAAGTAATACTGCCAATTATTGTTAAGTTTTGATTCACCACTTAACTCATTACTATTACGCACCATGACATAAATAGTAAAATCTGTGCGCGCAAGTAAATCTTTTAAGACATGAATACCAAAGTACCCTGTAGCACCTGTTAACAATACTTTTTTATCTCGTTTAACCGCAGTTTTATCAATAGCTTGATATTGCTGAGCACTTTTCTCTTTGTAGTCATTTACTTCTTTCATAAAGTCGCTGCTGAAACGATGTTCATGCTCTACTGTTACTTCTTTTAAAGCACTCAATTTAGCCATAATATTAGTATCTGCACGTTCGATTAATGCTTTACTAATACTTTCAACGGTCTGTAATTCGAAAATATCTTTAATAGAAATATTATATGATTTAGAGAGTAGCGACGTTAATTTAATAGCTTTAATTGAATCTCCGCCAATTTCAAAGAAACTGTCCTGAATGCTCACGCGTTCTCTGTTCAATACTGTTTCAAACGCTTCAGCGACTGTAGTTTCCATATCATTGCTTGGTTCAATATAAGTAGCACTTTCGACTTCAATTTCTGGTAATGCTTTCTTATTCAACTTACCATTTACTGTTACTGGTAACGCATCTAATTGCATCATATAAGCTGGCACCATATATTCTGGTAATTGCTGATTTAATGCTACTTTAATAGCTTCAAAATCTAATGTTTCTTCGGCAACGAGATACGCACATAGCGCTAAATCAGAACCAGCCATTGGTTTAGCAACAACTGCAACATTAGTAATTGCACTCATTTTACCTAAGACACTTTCAATTTCTCCCAGTTCAATACGATAGCCACGGATTTTCACTTGTTCATCCATACGACCTAAGTATTCCACCATTCCGTCGCCACGCCATTTTGCTAAGTCACCAGTACGGTAAAGTTTACCGTCGCCAAATGGATTATCAATGAATTTTTCAGCAGTTAATTCAAGGCGATTTAAATAGCCTCTTGTTACAGCGATACCGCTAATACATAGTTCTCCCGGAACACCGATACCCATCAACTTATTATCTTCATTTATCACATGTGCGTGTACGTTTGCAATTGGATTACCAATTGGTATCACTTCATGTGTCTTACCATGAGGGACAGGATAGTGTAACATCTCAATCGATGCTTCTGTTGGTCCATACAAGTCGACGAGTAATGTATTATTTCTTTTTCCAATTACAGTGTTAAATTCATTTGCAAGTACAGGTTTAAGCGCTTCACCTGTTGCTAACAATGTTTCTAATGATGCTAAGCTAGGTACATTGTCCGTCGATTTAATGTAATCGATAAAGCCACCTAACATTGAAGGCACAAAGTGAACCATTGTCACATGATGATCATGAATTAAGTTCATAATCTTCTCTGGATTCACTTCTTCACCACTCGGAAGTAGTACAGCTTGGCCACCAACCATTGCCCAACTGAAAATTTCCCACACTGATACGTCGAATGTAAATGGTGTTTTGAATAATATAATGTCACTTTCATCGAAATTATATTTATCAATCATCCAATTCAGGCGATTAAGGACACCTTCGTATGGTACAAGGACACCTTTAGGTTTGCCAGTTGTACCAGATGTATAAATTACATACATAAGGTTCGACACATCTGTGACATGCGGTAAATTATCTTTTGGTAATGTAGTTAAATCTGTAGTTAATAGGTCAATAACAGTATTATCATAAGCTAATTCACTATTAAGTGTATGGTCTGTTAATAAGACGTCTGGTTGACTATCTTCTAACATGAACTCAATACGCTCAACTGGATAATTTGGATCGACTGGCACATAAGCGCCACCTGCTTTTAAGATACCGAAAATACCAACCATCATCTCTAAACGGCGATATGTCATAAGACCTACAAGATCATCTGGCTGTACGCCTAATTCACGTAAACGATATGCAAGTTGATTCGCTCTTGAGTTTAACTCACTATACGTTAAACTTTCTCCTTCATACGTAATTGCCGTCTGTTGTGGTGTTTGTGCCACTTGTGCTTCAAATCGTTCTACAAACGTTTGCGAATTATTCAACGATTCAGCCGTATCATTAAAGACTTCAAAGATTTCAGTTTGTTCTGCTGCGGTAATAATTTCAATTTCTCCAATATTAAGTTGTGGATTTTGCGTAACATTTTTTAAGATTTCCATGTAATGTCCGAGCATACGTTGCACTGTTTCAGCATCAAACAACTCTTGACCGTATTCTAATAACACTTTATACGTGTCGCCTTCTTCGATAGTCATATTCAAATCAAATTTCGCATTGGTGTTTGTTGCTTCTTTAGTTTCAATGTTCCAATCTTCAATGTCTATGCTCTGTTTGTCATTATTTTGTAGTGTGAATAGTACGTCGAATAATGGATTACGTGTTAAGTCACGTTTTTCCACAATTTCATCTACCAACGCTTCAAGTGGATACTCTTGATTATCAAATGCTTGTAACGACGTTTCTTTGAGTTCGGCCAATAATTGATTAAATGTTTTTTGTCGTGTTGGATAGCCACGCATTGCCAACGTATTAACGAACATTCCTAACATACTTTCAGTATCTTTATGTGTCCGTCCTGAAATTGGACTACCGATGACGATATCTTCTTGACGACTATATTTGTGTAGTAACACCATAAATGATGATAATAAAATCATATAATCAGTACTACCTGTTTCTTGTGCTAAATGATGGATGTCTTGAGTGATTTTCGCTGGCACATCCACTGAGACTGTCCCACCAACAAAGCTTTGTTTATTTGGACGTGCACGATCGTAAGGCAAATCAAGTACTGGTGCTTCTTCTTCAAATTGAGCTAACCAGAAAGCACGTTGTGCGCTCATATCGCGATTGTGCATCCACTCACTATAATCTTTATATTGTACTGTCAATGGTGCTAATGCTTGGTTTTGATATAATGCAGAGAATTCTTTCATAATTAAATTAATAGAAAAACCATCTGAAATAATATGGTGCATATCAAAGAGTAAAATATAATGTTGCTCTGCTTGTTTCACAATTTTCACACGTAACAATGGTGCTTGCGCTAAATCAAATGGTTTTACAAAATCCTCTAATAAAGCATCATAATCGGGGTTAGCATTTTCTTCATAATCCACTGTGATTTCTGCTTGCTCATTAATAATTTGTACTGGTTCTCCATCGATTGCCTCGAAGTGTGTGCGTAATGATTCATGACGATCAATTAACGCTTGGAATGCCTCTTGTACACGCTCTACATCAACGTTCCCATGAATTTCTAAAATGCTCGGCATATTGTATGCTGTTTGACCAGATACCATTTCATTTAACACATATAAACGTTTTTGTGGTGATGATGCATAGTAATGTGCTTTATGTTCAGCCGGAGCAATCGCTTGAGTATGGGCTTTGTCAGTACTATTGAGTACTACTTTTGCAAGTTGGGCTGCAGTAGGATTCTCAAAAATTGCTTTAAGTGGCAGTCTTACCCCTAGATGACTTTCAATTTCATTGACTACACTTATTGCTTTTAATGAATGTCCGCCAATTTCAAAGAAATCATCATATACACTGACTTGTTCTAAATGTAAAACAGTTTCAAAAGCCTGAGTGATACTTGCTTCTTCTGGTGTTGTTGGTGCAACATAAGCCTTTGTTTCTACTTTAATATCTGGTAATGCTTTTTTATTTAATTTACCATTGGCTGTTACAGGCAATTGTTCAAGTTGCGTCATAAAAGTCGGTACCATATAACTTGGTAGCTTTTGTCCAAGTGTTGCTTTAATCGTTTCTATATCAATCGCATCATCTGACACTAGATATGCACAAATTGATAATTCGTCACCAACGACTGCTTTGGCGATGACAGCCACATCCGAAATCCCATCGACTTGACCTAAAGTACTTTCGATTTCACCAAGTTCAATACGATACCCACGGATTTTTACTTGTTCGTCAATACGTCCAAGATATTCAACATTACCTTCTGCACTCCACTTCGCTAAATCACCGGTACGGTACAATTTACCTTCACCAAATGGATTATCTATAAATTTTTCTTGCGTTAAATCAGGTCTATTTAAATAACCATCTGTGACACCTACACCACCGATACATAACTCGCCGGGAACACCGATCCCCATTAAGTTATTATCTTCATTCATAATATATGCTTGAATGTTAGCAATTGGCTTACCGATTGGAATAGTGTCATACGTTTGTCCAGCATGACATGGGTAATAAATAACCTCAATTGATGCTTCTGTCGGACCATATAAATCAAGTAACAAAGTATTATTTGGTGTACCAATAATCGTGTTAAATTGATTTACTTGTTCTGGTTTTAACGCTTCACCACTTGCGAGTACGTGATTAACTGAAGCGATAGCTTGTTGCTTATTCGTATTTTTAATAAAGTCGATAAAGACCCCAAGCATTGACGGTACAAAGTGCACCATTGTAATGAGATGATGTTCTAAGAGTGCGGCAATTTTTTCTGGATTACTTTCGTCACCTGAAGGTAGTAGTACAGCTTGACCGCCAACCATTGCCCATCCAAAGATTTCCCATACCGACACATCAAACGTAAATGGTGTTTTAAATAACACAGTATCATGCGCACTGAAGTGATATTTATCTATCATCCAATTCAGGCGATTCATAACACCTTTGTATGGTACCATTACACCTTTCGGCTTACCTGTTGTGCCCGACGTATAAATGACATACATTAAGTCTGTCACATCAGTGGCATGTGGTAGATTTGTTTTGGCTTGGTTCTCATATACGGCTGAATCTGTTAAATTAATAACTTGTTGGTCATAATCAATCGAAGCGTCTAAATTATGATCTGTTAATAAGACGTCCGGTTGGCTATCTCCTAAAATATAATTCACACGATCACTAGGATAGTTAGGATCTACTGGTACATAAGCACCACCAGCTTTCAAAATACCGTATATACCAATCATCATTTCTAAACGACGGTTTGTCATTAAACCAACTAAATGATTTGCTACTACACCTTGTGCTCGTAACACACGCGCTAATTGATTCGCACGTTCGTTTAATTCACGATACGTTAAGCTTGCGCCTTCATACATAATTGCAGTTTGTTCAGGTGTTTTCGCCACTTGTGCTTCAAAGCGTTCGACAAATGTTTGTGTATTATTTAAGTTAACTTGTGTGTCGTTAAAATCATTAAAAATTGTCGTTTTTTCTGACTCTGTAACTATGTCAATGTCACTAATTTTTTGTTCAGGATTTGTCGTGATATTACCTAAAATTTCGAAGAAGTGCCCAAGCATACGTTGAATCGTTGCCTCTTCAAATAATTCACTCGCATATTCTAATGACACATCATAGTGTTCACCATCTTCTATAGTCATACTCAAATCAAACTTCGCATCTGTATGTGTAGCCGCCTTAGGTTCAATCGCCCAATTATTGATTTCTAATTTTTGTTGTTCATTATTTTGTAACGTAAATAAGACATCAAACAACGGATTTCGCGTTAAATCACGTTTTTCTACAATTTCATCTACTAAAGCTTCAAGTGGGTATTCTTGATTATCAAACGCTTTTATAGATGCATCTTTCGTTTCAGACAACAATTGGTTAAAGGATTTATTACGTTCAGGATAACCACGCATAGCTAATGTATTAACAAACATCCCTAACATATTTTCAGTATCTTTGTGTGTACGTCCGGAAATTGGACTACCGATCACCACATCTTCTTGGCGACTATATTTGTGTAATAAGACCATAAACGATGTTAGTAAAATCATATAATCTGTACTACCTGTTGTTTGCGCTAACTGACTTATAGCGCTACGTGTTTCATCAGGCATACGTACTGTTATAGAACGCCCCTCAAAATTTTGCTTGTTGGGTCTAGCATGGTCATATGGCAAGTCTAAAACTGGGACCTCATCTTTAAATTGTGCTAACCAATACGTACGTTGACTCTCTAAATCACGTGCATGCATCCATTCACTATAATCTTTATATTGCGCTTTTAATTCTTCTAAGGCATGTCCTTGATACAGTGCTGAGAATTCTTTGATGATGATATTAATGGATAAACCATCTGAAATAATGTGATGCATATCAAATAATAAGATAAAGCGTTGTTCTGCACATTTAACAATCTTTACTCTGAGTAACGGCGCTTGTGCTAAATTAAATGGACGTACAAAAGCCGTTAACAAACTATCATAATCTTCAGTATGTGCTACTTCGTAATCTACGCTAATCGTCGCTTGTTCTTCAATGACTTGTACTGGTTCACCATCAATCGTCTCAAAATGTGTTCTTAACGCTTCATGTCTATTAACCAATGTTTGGAAAACCTCTTGTACACGTGTGATATCGACATCCCCACGTATTTCTAGCATACTTGGCATATTATAAGCCGTTGGACTATCCGTCATCTCATGTAACACATAAAGTCGTTTTTGTGGTGATGACGTCAGATAATAAGGTTTGTCTGTAGCTTGTGGAATGTCATGTCCTACTGCCTCTTTGGCTTGCGCTTCAACGACTGTGGCTAATTGCGCTACACTTGGATGTTCAAAGATAGCTTTTAATGGTAATCGTATACCCATACGACTTTCTATATCATTAATTACACTAATAGCTCTTAAAGAATGTCCACCAATTTCAAAGAAACTATCTTGTACACTAACTTGAGGTACATTCAACACTTGAGCAAAAGTTTTGGCTATTTCAACCTCCATATCCGTCGATGGTGCAACATACGTTTTTGTTTCTATTTTAATGTCAGGCAAAGCTTTTTTATTTAATTTACCATTAGTTGTTACTGGTAATTGTTCTAATTGCATCATGTAGGACGGAATCATATATTCCGGTAACTTTTTCGCTAAAAGTGACTTAGTACTATTAAAATCAAGTGCCTCTTCAGACGCCAAATAAGCACAAATTGCCAACTCAGAACCTTGAACTGGCTTGGCCACTACTGCAACATCCGATACATTATCCATTTGTCGTAATAAACTTTCGATTTCCCCAAGCTCAATACGATAACCACGTATTTTTACTTGTTCATCGATACGTCCGATGTACTCTATATTGCCATCTTCGCTCCATTTAGCTAAATCGCCTGTTCGATATAATTTACCTTCACCATAAGGATTATCGATAAATTGTTCGGCTGTTAATTCAGGACGGTTTAAATAACCATCTGTGACTCCAACTCCACCTATACACAGCTCGCCTGCTACACCAATACCTAATAAATTATTATCTTCATTCAAAATTAAAGCTTGAATATTGGCAATAGGCTTACCGATAGGTATTGTGTCATAGATTTTATCGGCGTGACATGGGTAATAAATAACTTCTATAGATGTTTCAGTTGGTCCGTATAAATCGATAAGCAATGTCTCATTAGGACTACCAATACGCTCATTGAAACGATTAACGTGTTCAGTTTTCAACGCTTCACCACTCGCCAAAACATTATTCACTGAAGATATAGCTGCGACATTGTCAGACGCTTTAATAAAATCAATAAAGACACTTAACATTGATGGCACAAAGTGAACCATCGTAATATCATGTTGTTCAATAAGTTTTGTAATTTTTGCCGGATTACTTTCTTCACCTGAAGGTAATAACACTGCTTGACCTCCGACCATAGCCCAACCAAAAATTTCCCAAACGGATACATCAAATGTAAATGGTGTTTTAAACAACACTTTTTCTTGTTCACTTACGTTAAACTCATCAATCATCCAATTCAAGCGATTGATTACACCTTTATAAGGTACCATCACGCCTTTAGGTTTCCCAGTTGTACCAGATGTATAAATGACATACATTAAGTCTGAAACTTGAGTCACATGGGGTAAATTTTCTGTTGGTAGCGACGATAAAGTACTATCCGTTGTTAAATCAATCACATGTCCATTATAAGTAATTGCCTCATCGATGGATCGATCCGTTAACAACACCTTAGGTTGACTGTCCTCTAAAATATAATTAATACGCTCACTAGGATTATTCGGATCAATAGGTACATAAGCACCTCCAGCTTTTAAAATGCCATAAATACCAATCATCATTTCTAAATATCGATTAGTCATAATGCCTACAAAATCATTGGGTTTAATATTGGCATCACGTAATTTTACTGCCAACTGGTTCGCACGTTCATTTAACTCATTATATGATAAACTCGTACCTTCATAAGTGATGGCAGTTTTCGTTGGTGTTAGTGCAACCTGTCTTTCAAAGCGTTCTACAAATGTTTGACTATTATCTAACGCTCTCGCAGTATCATTAAAAGTGTGTAAAATTTGTTGTTTTTCTTCCGGTGTCACAATTTCAATATCACTAATTTTTTGTTCCGGATTATTTATCATACTATTCAAAACATTTTGAATAGTATCGTGCAATTGACATACTTCTCGATCATTCAAAGCATCAATTTGGTAATCATAATACTGATATTTAAACTTAACGGTTCGTTATTCTTCCCTGAATCTAACCATTCATCCGAAAAGCCATCTTCAATAAATTCCGTATTATATTGTGTATTTTGGAAAGACACGAAGCAATCCAACAAACCTTTTTTGTTACCGCTATCTTCGACAATATAATCATACGGATATTTTCTATGTTTAAGTAGATTAAACGTTTCTAGTTTTATTTTATTTAAATACTCTGTGATTGATAGATCTTTGTCGACTTCCACAATCATTGGTAATACTCTTGAATAGACTCCAGTAGTAATCTTTTCTTTTTTACTATCTCTATTATGTATGAGTAAACCAACGGAATTTGTCTGTGACAACGTTTGTTTATATTTTAAAATAAGCATCACTGAGGAATATAAATTACTAATACTTATTTGATTATTTTCACAAAAATCTTTAATTCGTTTTGTGTCTGCGTTTGATAAGCTAAAGCTTCGACGCTTACCTACTGCACTATCCAATGTTGTCTTTTCAAATAGGGTATTATTTTCAAAATTTTCAAGCTTTTCTAGCCAAAATTGTTTATCTTTATTAAAACGAGGAGATTGTTCATATTTTGTTTCAGTTGCGATTGTATCTAAATACGAGGCACGTGCATCTTCCTCTGTATTTTTGCCCGCTAACTTTCGTATCAAAAAATTCACAGCAAGTGTCATACTCCAACCATCACTTATTAAATGGTGTTGTAATAAAAATAGCCCATTATGACCTTCTGGAAATCTAAGTAAGACACATTTAAATAACTGCTCATCTAACTCAAAGATATTTTCTCTCGCTGTTTCATTACGCCATTTGTTGTAACCGACTTCGTCTTCGTAGAAATCTAAATACGCATAATCACGATATTCAAAATCTGTTAAATATTGTTTATATTCACCATCTTTTCGTGTCACTTGTAATCTAAAGCTATCATGTCTTTGGACCAATGCTTAAACGCGACATTGATTTCATCGTATTCCAGTCCATTACGCATGTGCATAATTCCTACTATGTTATTAATACTTGTGCTTTCGTAGTACTGTTCAATCTGTAATATTTCATTTTGTGCATAAGACAATAATTTTGTTTCCATCTATTTTAATAAACCTCCTATCGATTGGATACATCTTCAATATTAATATTCTTTTAACATCTTTTCAAATCATTAATAAAACATAATACATTAAGATATAATAATAATTATCCTGTTTTGTATTTTTAAAACTTTTAATTTCTAAAATATTTGTATATTAATGTTTTGTTAATTTTATTAAAATTGCATATAATTTGTGTTAAAACTTATTAACTCCAGCCACGTTTTATAAGTGATGTAATATGTAACTTTCCATCTGAATATTCATAATTTTAATAACGCGACATCGCTACTAAAACTCGTACAATAGTTGTTTTATTCAATGAAGAACAATTTGAACACAAAAAAAGCGTATATCTTCACACACTGAAGACATACGCTTTAAATTGCATTACTTTACACACAATTTACACACACGATAATGCAATTTTTCACACTTTAAAAATCTTTTAATTTATTGCTCTTGTAAATTCACACAAAATACAGAGCTTAGAACGGTAAGTCATCATCACTGATATCAATCGGTCCATTTGCATTCGCAAAAGGATTATCAGATTGACCTGAGTTTGATGAATTGTTGTTGTTATTATTTTGATAAGATGACGTGTTTTGACCTGCTTGTTGACCACCAAAACCTTGTCCATAATCTTGG
>ERZ1023420.338-NODE-338-length-13148-cov-8.388299_pt1 | contig 13148 bp, 8 predicted proteins | sample MGYA00380512_ERZ1023420 | MGnify/ENA primary metagenome ERZ1023420 (study PRJEB33173, sample SAMEA4830390) | metagenome | study: EMG produced TPA metagenomics assembly of the PRJEB25223 data set... | reverse complement strand
ATAATGTATCTTCATAACAATTATGATTTACTATTCTAAAACGATTAACACGGACATCCCGTGTTTTTTTGTTTGAATTTTCCCAAAACTATGAAAGAATCCTTGAAAATGCTATAATGTAAGGGATTACGACAATGTTGAAAGGATAAGTCATGCCAGCAGTTACTCCAGAACTTGAGATAGAACGTCAATTAATCGAGCAGCTAACCTCTGGTGAGAGCCAGTGGACCTATCGCCCAGACTTAAAAAATGAAAATCAATTATGGGACAACTTTTTTGAGAAGTTAGCGCAAAATAACGTTGCTTTGCTAGCTGACCATCCCTTGACCGACCAGGAGAAGCGCCAAATCAAGAACCAGCTTAACTTCATTAACTATTATGAAGCTGCTAAGTGGCTGGCTGGTGAGAATGGTATTGCTAAAGTCGAGGTACAGCGTGAAGATGCTAGCCTTGGGACTATCCGACTTTCTGTCATCTGGCGTGACAATATTGCTGCAGGAAAATCCAGTTACGAAGTGGTCAATCAGGTGGAACGTGACAAAGCTTATCCACAAGATCAGGACCGCCGTTTAGATACGACGCTGATGATTAACGGACTTCCTCTTATCCATATCGAGCTCAAGAGTCCTCGTGTCGCCTTTTTGGATGCCTTTCATCAAATCAAAAAGTATGACCGTGAAGGAAAGTTACGTGGTATCTATTCTGCCCTTCAGATGTTTGTTGTGACTAATAAGGTTGATACACGTTATATTGCAGCTGCACGAGAGGATAAGCTTAATAAACAATTTTTAACATCTTGGGTGGACAAAGATAATAAACCCATGACCAGTCTCATGGACTTTGCTCATGAGGTCCTGTCTATTCCACGTGCTCATCAGATGGTGATGCAGTACTCCGTTATTGATGATAGTAAGAAAGCCCTCATCCTCTTACGTCCTTATCAAATCCATGCCATTGAGTCTGTCCAGGATGCCTCTCGCCGTCAGGAATCAGGTTATATCTGGCATACCACGGGTTCTGGTAAGACCCTAACGTCCTACAAGGTGGCTCGCAACCTCTTGCAGATTCCAGCCATTCAAAAGACCATCTTTGTCGTCGACCGTAGGGACCTTGACCAGCAGACGACCTCGTCCTTTCTCTCTTATGCGGCTAATGATGTCATTGACATCGACGAAACGGACAATACTCATGACTTGGTTAAGCGTTTAGCAGGAAATGATAAGCGAGTGATTGTGACGACTATCCAGAAAATCACAACCATGATGCGTAAGTTCCAAGAAGGTAAATATCAAAAGGATTCGGAAAAAATCAAGAACCTCCGTGTAGCATTCGTTGTGGATGAATGTCACCGTGCGGTCACGCCTCAGACGCAAAAGGATATCAAGGGCTTTTTCCACAATTCGCTCTGGTATGGCTTTACAGGCACACCGATTTTCAAGGAAAATAAACGCAAGCAATTAGGCGATTTGGCACAAACCACCCACCAACAATATGGCGAACGCCTACACGAGTATACGGTCAAAGAAGCCATCCATGACGGAGCAGTTCTGGGATTCAAGGTGGACTATCGGAATACCATTATTTCGCCGATTCCTGAAAAAGATCTTCCTGACTCTGTCTATGAAGATAAAGAACACATGCTAGAAGTCTTGGATGCTATCCTAAACAAAAGTTATCAACAGTTGGGCTTCCCAAATGGTGTGGGCAAGACCTACGAGGCTATCTTAACGGTTAAGTCCATTCCACAAGCTCAGGCTTATTACAATCTGCTTAAGAGTATCAAGGCAGGACAGGAACGTGTCAAAGTGTCAGAGCGAGCTAAGCGCGTGCTGCTTGACTTTCCAAAGGTGACGGTCACTTACTCCGTGTCGGAAAATGAAGAAGAATCTATCGGCTACCAAGAACACATGAAGCAGGTCATGGACGACTACAATCAGGAGTTCAGTACCCATTTTAATATGGCTGATTTGCGTGGCTTTAACACGGATATCAATAATCGTTTAGCTAGAAAGTTAGACAAATACATTCCTCGTAAAGAGCAGTTGGATTTGGTTATCGTCGTTGACCGTCTTTTGACCGGTTTTGATGCCCCCTGTCTATCCACTCTCTTTATCGATCGTAAGCCTATGCGTCCGCAGGATTTGATTCAAGCCTTTAGTCGCACCAACCGCATCTTTGACAGTAAAAAGCGTTATGGCCATATCATCACCTTCCAAAGACCAGAGGCCTTTAAAGAGGCTGTGGATAACGCCCTTAAGCTCTACTCCAACGGTGGTGAAAATGACGTCACTGCCCCAGATTGGAAAGAAGAAAAAGCCAACTTCATCCAAGCCTGGATAGACTTTCAAGTAAAAGTAGAAGATGTGGAAAACTATGTCATCACGATTGAGCAAGCCACTAGCCCACAGCTCCGTCGCATTGCCAAGGCTTACCAAACCTTTGACAAGTATCTGGCATCTATCCGTGTCTATAGCGAATACGATGAAGAGGTTATCTATGCGGAGACAGGCCTATCAGATGAAAAGCTCGAAACCTATCTAGGAATCTATCAAAATATCCTAGCAGAGCTCAAAAGCCGAGCAGAAGACGATGGTGATGATAATCTCTTTGATATCCACTACGAACTGGAATCGGTCCAAGTCGATGAGATTAACTATGCTTACATCCTGACACTGATTCAAAGTATGATCCAGCAGGAAGAGGATAGTCCACAGGCCCTCAGTGACAAGGATATCGAAACGGTTGATAACTATATCCAGAGTCTGGAACGCACCAATCCTAAACTAGCCGAAATCATCCGAAACCTGTGGAAAGAAGTCCAAGCCAATCCTAAAGATTACCAAGGACAATCTATCACTGGTGTCTTGGACACTATGATTGAAGCCATCATAGACGACCATCTCAAACGCTTTGCCAGAGAATGGTATGTCGGACTGGATGAACTTCGTTACTATGTCCAACACTATCGTAAGGGTGCAAAAAAGCAATCAGGAGAAAGCCAGCTCACCAAGAGCCAACGCTACAAAGACTACAAAGCAGAAACAGCTGATGCCCTTAACCCGCTCAGCTACAAAAAACACATCAAAGAAGCCTACATCAAACTCATTGAAGAGGTCATTGAACCACTGAGAGTGGGGAGGTAGAGAGAATGGAGAGATGAATAGTGTCGGACTTTAATATTGCACAATTTAAAAGAAATATTCTAACAAAAAATTTAAATATTTTAATTGGTTCAGGAGTATCAAATCCAGCTATTCCTTTAATGAATTTCTTTTTTAAAGATGATAAAGGTATGGCGGTAAGTAAAGAAATTGCAAATACTAATTTAGAAAATCATATTTGGAAAGTGAGTTCCTTTTTGCTTTGGAATCATAATGATAGAATCAAGTATTTTGTTGAAAATATGGATAAGCAGACTTTGTATTCAATAGATTATCTTACTGAGCTGAAGAATTTCAATACCTTTGAATATAATATTGGTTATGTGTTAGAACGATATGTAAAGTTTTTAGAAAAAGTAATTACATTGCTTTACACTTCAAATTCTAGAACAGTTTCAAAGAGTGTTAATATTTTTACTACAAATTATGATTTATTTATTGAAAGTTCTTTGGATTTATTAATGGAAAATGAGAACTTTATATTTAATGATGGGACCAACGGTTATTTCCATAAAGTGTTAGATAGTTCTAATTATAATAAAAGTGTGGCGTATAGAGGATTAAATGAAAATTATTTAAATGAGTTACCTTCAATCTCTCTAATTAAACCTCATGGGTCTATGAATTGGGAAAAAGGTGAAAATAATCAGATTTTAATAAGACCGTGTACGGTTAATCACCCAGTTGTTGTTAGACCTACTGGACTTGAAGGACAGGAAACATATCTTAACAATCATTTTCATGATATGTTGAGAGTATTCCAACTAGAGCTAGATAAACCTCAATCAGTATTAATTGTTATAGGATTCTCTTTTCAAGATGATCATATTGCCAAGATGATAAGGAGAGCCTTAAAGAATCCAGAGTTAATGATTTATATATTTTGCTATGCTGATAGCGATTTTGATGTTATTAAGAAGAACTTATCTCTTGATAATATTCCTAGGAATCTTCAGATAGTGTTACCATCTGATTTGGAAGTCGAAAATAAGAACACTTTGAGTACAAGTGGGAATTTTGATATAAGTAGTCTGACAAAGTTATTTATCATTGAGGATGATGAAGTATAATGAATCGAGTTGTGAAAAAATTAGGTGTAATCGTAGGTGTTGATGGCGATATTTCTCAAGTTGGAATGTATCATTTATCTAATGATGCTGAATATCTATGGTATGGTGATGTGTTACAAGGTGCAAAAATCGGAGCATATCTGACAATTTTGCAGAATAATGTAAAAATTATCGCTTCTGTTGTTACTGAAAAAGTTGCTGATCAACAAAATACAATTCGAAGTACAGAATTTGACAATCGATTTTCAAAGAATTCTATAAATCGAATTGTTCATTTGAAGACTAAAGGTGTTATTGAAAAAGGTGAATTTCAAGTAACAAGTCAATATGTACCTATGATTGGTAATGAAGTATGTATTACTTCAAAAAAAGACTTAGAATTAATATATGGGATTAATACGTCTGAGCCGACGATTTCTATTGGAAAATCAATCTTAGAAGGTCAAGTTATCCCTTTATCAATTAATAAAATTTTTGCCTCCCATATCGGTGTTTTTGGGAATACTGGTAGTGGTAAATCAAATACATTGCATAAGTTATTTTTAGAATTATTTCGGTCTGACTATAGAGAAAAAATTTTAGAGCTTTCAAAATTCTATGTTATTGATTTTAATGGTGAATATACAAAAGATGATAGTTTTAATGTCAAAGAAAATAAGAAGGTGTTTGATATAGATACTAGAAATCAAACCAATAATAAAATTCCAATCACTTCAGATTATTTATTTGATTCTGATATTTTGTCAATCTTATTTGGAGCAACAATAGCTACACAAGTGCCATTTTTGAGAAAAGCGCTTAAAATATGGGAGGAGAATAAATTTGATGGTACTAGTATTGCAAGATTTGTTGTGGGAACATTGAAAAAGATTTTAACTACTGGGAATTCTGCGAGTTTGGATTCTAAAGATAATTGGACATCGATTGCAGAGAAATACATTAACAGTGATTTATTTACTGTCTTAAAAAGTAATTTGTATTACAATTCTGCATATGAATCCTATTTTACAAAGAGGAACGGTGATACTTGCTATATAATTAATGCGAATACTCCAATAGAAAACTCCGAAATACATTATCTACGAATTAATGAAATTGAAGAAGCTTTATGTAATAAATTTGACGCACTCCCAGAAATTGACAAATTGAAGTTTCATCTTGATTTTCAAAAAGTACATCAATCAGCTTGGAAATCAACAAACATTGAGCATATTAATCCTTTATTTCATAGAATTGATACAGCTCTAAATAGTTTGAAAAAAGTTGTTGAAGTTAAAGAGAGTATTGAAGAAGATTTTTCTAGTTTAAATATTATTAATCTCGTCCATGCAAATCAGGAAATCACTAGATTAGTTCCTATGCTTATATCTAAGATGATCTATGATCAACAGAAAACGAAGATAGCTGGAAACAATGTTACATGTACTAGTCATTTAATTATTGATGAAGCACATAATATTTTGAACGCCCAAAATCACTCTTTAGGAGATACATGGCAGGACTATAGATTAAGCATTTTTGAGGAAATAATTAAGGAAGGGCGTAAGTTTGGTTTCTACTTAACTTTATCTAGTCAACGACCAGCAGATATTTCACCTACTATTCTTTCGCAAGTACATAATTATTTCATCCATAGATTGGTTAATGATAATGATTTACGAATGTTGGCGAATACTATGCCTACGCTGGATAAAACTTCTTTTAATAAAATTCCTAGTTTAGGTAAAGGAGAGGTTATAATTACTGGTAATGCTATTCAGGTCCCAGTGTTTGTAAAGGTTGAGAAAGAAAAAATAATTAGACCGAATAGTGATGATGTTATTTTGACTGAATTGTGGAGTGAAAATGATGGTAAAAGTTAAAGGAAAATTTATTGAAGGTTGCAGAGAATGTAACAATGATAATGGTTTTACGTTACCTGATGATGTCATTCAGGCAGCAATTAAGGGAGATTTAGTATTTTTCTGTGGTGCAGGTATAAGTACAGAGTCAAAAAAAGTTATGCCTACTTCATTTTATACGGATATAAAAAATGAGTTGAAATATAAAAATCATATTGAAGTAGATGAAAATCTATCCTTTTCTAAATTAATGAGTTTGTTTTGTGAAAATGTTGTAAATGGTAGAAAAGAACTATTTAAAAGGATAAATAGCAGATTTCAAATGATAGAAAACTTTCCGGAATTATATAGCATTGCTTCAGAATTTCACAAAGAAGTTGCTAAAATTCCACAGATTGGAACTGTAATAACAACAAATTGGGATACTTTGTTTGAGGACAATTGTGATATGTTTCCAATTATTTACAATGAAGACGTTGCTCTGTGGGATACGTTTGAAAAAAGGGTTTTTAAAATTCATGGTTCTATAAAAAATATAGGTTCAATTATTGCAACTGAGGAAGACTATGAAAATTGCTATCAAAAATTGTCAACAAAACCTATTGGGGATAGGTTAAAAACTATATTATCAACAAAAACAGTAGTATTTGTAGGTTTTTCTTTCGGTGATGAAGATTTGAATAAAATTATTGAGATTCTTTCAGATGATTTGGGACAGTTTGCAAATCAATTTTATTTAGTTACAATTGATGAAAAGTGGTTGGAGAAGCACCCTAAAAATATAATCCCTATTATTACTGATGGAACATTTTTTGTAAAATCTTTGAAAAATGAACTTATTCAGCAAGGAACTCTAAATAACAGTAGGATATATCGTTTTGCAGATTATGCGAATGAAATTTTAATAAATGAACATTTAAGTTGGATGAATGATGCTAAGTTTCATGAAATTTTGCAAGAATATCCAGAGTTATTATTGACAATTGCCTACCAAGATGGTCTAATACATGCTTTTCAATTTTCTATAGCAGACGAAAAATCAGGAAGAATACTAATTCCAAATTATACTTATCAAGTAGCACAGAGTTATTTGGGTATATATAACCAAAGAATGTATGAAAAAGAATATTTACGAGGTTACTATGATAGGGGATATTCTGATGGTTTTTTAGCATTGGAAATGTATGCATGTGGTAAAAACGAAGATGCTTTATTACCGCCGATGTTCTTTTTTGAAGAGGAAAATTTTGTTGATTTAGAATCGTTATTATCCTATTTAAAAGATAATAGAAACCAAAAAATTTACAAATATTGTAAAGAAAAGGTTACTCTTTATAAGAACGGGGATGTTCCTCATTTTATGCCATGGTTTTGTTAGATGTATTTTAGTGGAGATTTTAAATGAATCAACATAGTAATCCAAAAATAAGATTTAAAGGATATGATAATTCTCTTGAAAGAAAAACAATAGGAGATATAACGACTAGTTTTTCCGGAGGGACCCCAAAATCAAGTAATAAGATTTATTATGAAGGAAACATTCCTTTTATCCGTTCTGGAGAAATTAAATCAAAGCAAACAGAATTATTTATTAGTGATCACGCTTTGAAAGACTCTTCAGCAAAAATGGTAGAAAAAGGTGATATTTTATATGCACTGTATGGTGCAACAAGTGGAGAGGTAGCAATAAGTCAGATAAATGGTGCCATTAATCAGGCTATACTTGCTATTAAACCAAATTCAGGATATTCTTCTGAGTTTATTATGAATTATCTGAAAAAAGAGAAAGATAATATTTTGGAAAAATATCTACAAGGTGGACAAGGAAATCTTTCTGCGGCCATAGTTAAGAGTATCGAATTAAGTTTACCTAGTAGAGACGAACAATCTGCTATCGGCTCTCTTTTCCGCACTCTCGACGACCTTCTGGCTAGCTACAAGGATAATCTTGCCAACTACCAATCTCTCAAGGCGACCATGCTTTCCAAGATGTTCCCCAAAACTGGACAGACAGTACCTGAGATTCGTTTGGATGGATTCGAAGATGAGTGGGAGCTTCTTGAAATTAATGATTTAGCTGATGACTTTCAAAGTGGAGGCACTCCAAAAACAAATGTTCAGGAATATTGGGATGGGGATATTCCTTGGATTCAATCATCTGACTTAGAGACAAATTGTCTATTTGAAATTAAAGTTCAAAAAAGTATTTCTGAGAAAGGTTTAAAAAATTCATCAGCCAAAATAATACCAAAGGATTCAATTGCGGTTGTTACGAGAGTTGGAGTTGGGAAGTTAGCAGTGATGCGTCATGAATACGCAACAAGTCAGGATTTTTTATCACTCTCAAATCTTAAATCAAATATAGAATTCACAGCATATTTACTTTATAGATTACTTCAAAAGGAGGTTACTCAACTTCAAGGGACATCAATAAAGGGTATTACTAAAGTGGAATTACTATCGAAAAAAGTACTTATCCCTTCTCTTCCTGAACAACAAGCCATCGGTGCATATTTCTCAAACCTTGATCAGCTAATCACCTCTTATCAAGAGAAAATCACTCAGCTAGAAACTCTGAAAAAGAAGCTTTTGCAGGATATGTTTATCTAAGGAGAAAGTGAAATATGGAGCATGAATTCATTAAGTTAGAGCACATTGATACTTCAGTTGCGGCGAAAAATTTTGCTGAATTACTCTATGATAATAAAACATATTTTTTAAATGGTAGTTGGGGATCTGGTAAGTCGGAATTTTTAAAAGAAGTGAAGGGAGGTTCCCAAAATAAACTTATTACCATTGATTTTTGGAGGTTATCTGATACTCGTTCAACTATCGAGATTGCATTTTCAAAATTACATCCTCTTTTATACTGGACTATAAGACTAGGTATTATTCTTCTAGTGGCTGTATCTATACTGATGACTAATCTTGTTGATATTGGGTTGAGTAATTATTTTGGTGGCTCAAAACCTTTGATTTTAAAACTAGGAGGGGTAGTAGCATTAATAGTTGCTGTATGGCAAGTCTTTAAGAAAAAATCGGATGAATTTTATTGTTTCTTACTTAGTAAATTACCAAAGTTTTCGAAAGTACTGATTATTGATGACTTTGATAGAATGTCCGAAAAACAACAGGAAGAAAGTTATAAACTTTTCAGTTTAATAAATGGAAAGTTACCTATTATTTTTGTTGGTGATATTACAAAGGTTCATAAAAATGATGATAATTATCTATCAAAAATAATTGATAGACAAGTTGAACTACCATTTGATTTGCATCCATCTAAAATATGGAATAACTATTTTAGTGTTCTAGAAGATAAATTTAATGTAGTACTTTCTAATGATTTTAAAAAAAGAATAAGTTCTGAGAACAGGAATCTACGAGATAGAGAGCACTTTAATGATTATGTCAATCAAGAATTCTTTAGAAGGGGAAAGTTTGGTCGTGTTCAAGTTGAGCAGCAATTACTAGTGATTTATGCTTATCTATTTTATCCAGAACTATATAGCAATCTAATTGAAGGTGTTTCCATTACAATCAAGGATTCCGAGAAAACAGTTTTTCAAAGTTTAACTAAAAAAGGCCACACAATAAAAGAGCAATTATCTGAAATTCAGAGATTCGAAATTTTAAGTTATCCGTTTTGCTTTAATAGAAATTCGCTAGGATATCAAGTTTACGAAGTGTCTTCTAATCGTACAAAAGATGAATTAGATATTTTATTTAATAATATGTCAGAAGATTTTGTTAAAGAATTAGTTGAATCGGATGGATTGACTGATTTTTACCAATATTTAAATACGCAGTATCAAACATTTTCTAAGAAGCAACAAAACCAACTCTTCGAGATAGCTGTAAAAGAATCAATGAAGTTTAAGAATAGTCCTTCAATGAATTTTATAATCCAAGAAAGGTTTTCGGAACTTTATTACTCAGTTAATGGTGAAGAAACTGACCTTATGGACTTAGATGGTGAGGAGTTTAATGCTAAACGAATTGAGAGAATAGAGGCTATTTTTGAGCCTCTGGGATATGATCAGTCACAAATAATTTATATTTTAGAAAAGCACAATGTATTGAGCTTCCCTGAGTTAGGAAAGTCTTACACCAACCTAATAATTACTCCTGAAACTATCTTGAAATATAAGAGAAAGGATTTTATACTTTTAACCTATCTACATTGTGAAAATCTATCAAGACAGTTTATAAATTGGGATAGAAATATATGGGAATGTATAGATTTATTTGATAACAGGGAATTTTTGTCATTTTGGAGATTTCAATCAATTATCACAAATAATTTAGATATTAAAGACTTTGATATTAAAGACTTTGATATTATTCCTGAGGATAAGAGGTATACTATTTGGATTGGTAGATATTTGTCCAAATTTCCAGATGATTATATTGATTTTAGGGAGTCTGTCATTTCTAAGATTAAACCAATACTTGAAAAGATGGAGAAGGAAGGTTTTATATTTACTGAAAAAATTGATGAAAGACATAAAAGATAAGCAAGAGTATTTTCAAAGGAGACCAATATGGTATCAGTGACACAACGTATTAAACAGATTAAGCAGCCCCGTGGTGGTTTTCTGCCTGTTAAGTCGTTTACAGTGACGACGCTTGATGATGGCCAGGTTCTTAATCCTGAGGAGTCTATTGCGGCTAGTTTGGTTGGGACTGCTGTGGACTATCTTAGTCGTTTCATGGATGGTACATCCGTTGAGGAGGCTTTTGAGATTTCCTTGCTTGGTGCTAGAGCCATGAGGATGGAGTCTAAGGCTTTTGGTCTTCTGGATGATGTTAAGGGGCTAGATGATTTGTCGATTACTAAGGCTTGTCAGTTGGCAGGTTTTGATAGTGCCTTTCGAGCTGGTCCTCTGGCATATCGCCCAGTGGAGGGGATTGTTCCAGATCAGGCTACTATTACTAATATTCGTATCATGGTTGAGCGTAGTTTGAGCTTTTTCAAAGTCTTTGGTCCTGTGACTGCGGATGGTTTTACAATGGAAGGGGCTTATACGGCTACCATTACGACTGGTGATGGGGATTTCCTGACTAAAGATACCCTTTGGGACTTTAAAGTCACCACCAGCAAGCCTAATAAAGACCATACCTTGCAGCTACTGATTTACTATCTCATGGGTAGGCGTTCGATTCATCCAGAGTTTCAAACCATTGAAAATCTAGGCATTTTTAACCCACGTCAAAACACCATTTACCAACTTCCTATTTCTGAGATTTCAGATGAGGTCATCAAGGAAGTGGAAACAAACGTGATTGGCTATTAGAACTAATAGGATAACATTCAAAAAAACAAAGAAAGAAACATTATGTCAGAAACAACACAAACCTTCCAGTCGCTTTATCAAGCCCTGTGGAACTCAGCGGATGTGCTTCGCTCTAAGATGGATGCCAACGATTACAAGTCATATCTCTTGGGTATGGTCTTTTACAAGTATTTGTCGGACAAGATGCTCTTTTTCGTGGCAGAAACCATGGAGGAGGAGACAGAAAGCTTGGAGGAGGCACTGGCAGTCTATCGCAAATACTACGAGGACGAGGAGACTCACGAGGACCTCTTGGCAGTTATCACTGATGAGATGAGCTATGCCATTCATCCTGACTTGACCTTTACGGCTTTAGTGGAGCGAGTGAACGATGGAAGCTTTCAGTTAGAGGACTTGGCTCAGGGCTTCCGTGATATTGAGCAGAGTGACGAGCTTTATGAAAACCTTTTTGAAGACATCGATCTCTACTCTAAGAAACTCGGAGCGACTCCCCAAAAGCAAAACCAGACGGTTGCGGCTGTGATGAAAGAGTTGGCAGTCCTAGATGTGGCAGGTCATGCTGGTGATATGTTGGGGGATGCTTACGAGTACTTGATTGGTCAGTTTGCGACGGATTCAGGTAAAAAAGCTGGTGAGTTCTATACACCGCAACCTGTTGCCAAGCTTATGACGCAGATTGCCTTTTTAGGTCGTGAGGACAAGCAAGGTTTTACCCTTTACGATGCGACTATGGGGTCAGGATCGCTCTTGCTTAATGCCAAACGCTATTCACGTCAACCACAGACAGTGGTTTACTTTGGTCAAGAGTTGAATACCTCAACCTATAACCTGGCACGTATGAATATGATTCTGCATGGTGTGCCGATTGAAAACCAGTTTTTACACAACGCAGATACCTTGGATGAAGATTGGCCAACCCAAGAGCCGACTAACTTTGACGGTGTTCTCATGAACCCACCTTATTCAGCCAAGTGGTCTGCCAGCTCAGGATTCATGGATGATCCTCGTTTCTCACCTTTTGGGAAACTAGCACCTAAGTCTAAGGCAGATTTTGCCTTCCTTTTGCATGGTTACTATCACTTGAAACAAGACAATGGTGTTATGGCCATCGTTCTACCTCATGGGGTGCTCTTCCGTGGTAACGCTGAAGGGACTATTCGCAAGGCTTTGTTGGAAGAGGGTGCCATTGATACGGTTATCGGTCTGCCTTCTAATATTTTCTTTAACACCAGTATTCCGACGACGGTCATCATTCTCAAAAAGAACCGCACCAATCGTGATGTTTACTTTATCGATGCCTCTAAGGAGTTTGATAAGGGGAAAAATCAGAACATCATGACGGATGCTCATATTGAGAAGATTCTCAATGCCTATAAGAGCCGTGAGGATATGGACAAGTTTGCTCATCTGGCTAGCTTTGAAGAGATTGTGGAAAATGACTACAACCTTAATATTCCTCGCTATGTGGATACCTTTGAGGAAGAGGAAGTGGAGCCCTTGACTGAGATTGTGGCTAAGATTAATGAGACCAATGCGACGATTGAAAGTCAGACAGCCTCACTTCTCGACATGCTTGGTCAGCTTCATGGAACGACACCAGAAGCGGACGAAGAACTCAAGGCTTTTGTGGAAGCATTTAAGGGGTAGTTGCCATCTTTCATTTGCTTTTTCCGAATAGTAGAAATAGAGGGGCCGACCCTCTATTTTTTCTTAAGGAGAGGTATATGGAAAAAAGACACAAGCATGTCTCACCGACCTTGGATATTATGGCTAAGAAGA
>ERZ1023420.337-NODE-337-length-13224-cov-9.720176_pt1 | contig 13224 bp, 9 predicted proteins | sample MGYA00380512_ERZ1023420 | MGnify/ENA primary metagenome ERZ1023420 (study PRJEB33173, sample SAMEA4830390) | metagenome | study: EMG produced TPA metagenomics assembly of the PRJEB25223 data set... | reverse complement strand
GTCGTAAAAACTCAGTAGCACGTGTACGTTTAGTACCAGGTGAAGGTAATATCACTGTTAACGATCGTGACGTACGCGAATACTTACCATTCGAATCATTAATCTTAGACTTAAACCAACCATTCGATGTTACAGAAACTAAAGGTAACTATGATGTATTAGTTAACGTATACGGTGGTGGTTTCACTGGACAAGCTCAAGCTATCCGTCATGGTATCGCTCGTGCATTATTAGAAGCTGATCCAGAATACAGAGGTTCTTTAAAACGCGCAGGTTTATTAACTCGTGACCCACGTATGAAAGAACGTAAAAAACCAGGTCTTAAAAAAGCACGTCGTTCTCCACAATTCTCAAAACGTTAATATCGTTGTTATATCAACGTTTACAGCATCTCTCGAATTTATTCGAGAGGTGCTTTTTTATGTGTTTATAGGATGAATAATACCCCGTTAATAACTCCCAGTATCAGTCACTAGTTAATTCTTGAATCTAAGTATGCAATTTTTTCAAAATCCTTAAAGTTGTTATTATCATTTCTATAGCTATCCTTTGATAATGCTTTATATATTTTTAGATACTGTTTGAGTGTAGGAACAAAGAACTCTGCACCATCAATATGCAGTTCTTGTAGTTCAGAAAGTTGTATATCAGCGAATTCGGGTAATGTATCAATGCAACCAAATTCTATAGATATATCACCATTTGAGTACTCATGCTCGTGGCGATCAATGAGAAAGAAGCCCATTTGATTCATTACAGCATTAATCTGCTCAAAGTTATATATTCTATCTTCATCAGGAGCTTTCCATCCACGTGGAGCACCTGGAACATGAATGTCAATATCACTTGGCAGCCACTCTCTATTACTTACTAATTCTAATCCTAAAGAACCCAATAAGGTAGGTTTTATATCAATAGCATTTAATGAACGGCAAATGTTGATAAATTTATCTGCTAATTTCTCTCTCGATGATTCTGTAATGTGTGTATAAATGTCCATTGTCGTCTTTATATCACTATGACCTAATCTAACTTGTACTTCTTTGAGGGTTGCACCTGATTCGAATAATAGCGAAGCATGGGTGTGTCTGAAGCCATGTACGTGTATCTTATGAAGATCTGAATGACGTTTAAAGAATGCCACTAATTTGTCATTAGGCGTCGATACATGCATGTACTTCATTTGATTTAGTCTAGTATGGTAAGTTGAAAAAATAGGTTGTTCTTTATCGCTAGCGACTGAAAATCCATATTCTTCATATTGTAGTTTTTGTTCTTCTTTCCATTGTAAAAGTTTAATAAATTAATAAGACCTGAAACACTTTTTAAATATGAGTACTTTAAAAAATATGTTGTAGAAGACATTCACAATAATATTGAAGTCACACCAAAATTTATTTTAATAGAAAATAAAAAGAATCTTTGTATGACAATTTTAGATTTTATAACTGAATTAGAAAGAGAAACGGAATTAAAAGAAGACTACGAATTCGATCGACTAAAATCAGAAATTCATAGTCTGTGTGCAAAGTTATGAAATAACTCTATCTAAAGTATTAACACAATAAATTATAAATTTGAAATTTATGTCTAAATCAATAGAACTTTATTGTTTTATTGATTTTTTAGAACATGAGCATAAGGAAAAACGACATCACTTATTATTTTGACAGTGTCAATATGTGATGAACTCGGCAGTGCCGAGTTATTTTTCTAAATACTTAAGACACAGCAAGCATGTGAATAAAATATAAGTAGAATATATGTACGGTGCTAAGGAGTATACAGCATAAATAACTATACCGAATAAAATAGTATACTTTTATTGTCTGTATAAATAGTTAGGAGATGTAGTCATGACTAGAAAAACGATCAGAATAAGTGACCCATTAATAGAATATTTAATCAAAGAAATCAGTGATGATAAGAATATTTCTGAGAATAAATTAATCAATATCATATTAGAGAAGGCTTTAATACATCAATGATTTGATACGAAGGAACAAGAAGTTGAAAATCTTTTGAGAAACGTTGCTACAAGTAATAACAAATTAATTGAAGTAATTGAAAGACAGACGGAAGCAATTAATGGTTATACAAAAGAAATTAAGAAATTATTGGAGGTATAAACATGGGAAGAAAAAGAACGTGGTATGTTGATGATATTCTTGATAAAGAGTTACACAGAATAAAAACTGAACATAATTTTAGAAGTATGAACGAAGTGTTTAGATATTTAGTTTTTGAAAAAAAGAATGGAAATGAACTAGAAAGCTCTATAAAAAAATTAAATATTATGGATAAAAATATTTGTATCTTAATTGAAATGATGACCATGCAATTAGATACTCATGGATTAGTTCCTAACTTTTCATATACAGAAAATTTATCTACTTCATATAATACTACTAAACAATTAGTAGTATTATATGAAGTAGAAGATAAAATAAGATTGAAAGCAGAGAATGAGTATTTTAATATTTAGGTTTAGTTATGAAAATGAATTACTGTATGATTAATGTAATAATAAAGTGAGGGATTTTAATGAAGAAAATAATAAGTAATATAGCAAAGTGTAAAATTTGCGATGATGTAATTGAATCAAAGCATACACATGATTATGTTATGTGTAAATGTGGTGCAATTTTTTTAGATGATGGTAAAGAGTACCAAAGATATGGATGGTGGCCAGAGAAGACACAAGGAAAAAGCAGAGATGAAATAATTGATTTTAGTTTGTCAGAGTATGAAAAAGAATAAAATGAAAATATGTGACATATAGAAGTGTTAAGAATTATAAGTTTGAACAATACTTTCTGAAAAACAGATAATGATTAAAAAAACTGACTTTCAATAGTCAGTTTTTTATTTTTATTGATGTCTTTCTATGTGATAATTAAATAAAGATGTTTACGGAGGTATGACATGGAAAAACAAGAAAATTACAATGCATCTAGTTTTGATAATTTAATTAGGCAAATTAATGAGACAGCACAAGATGTTCAAAGAGAACGTGGAACACTTTTTGAAAGATTAGTATTAGCTTATTTAAAAAACGAACCTACATATAAAAATCTCTATAAAAATGTATGGTTACTAAAGGATGTACCTTCAGAATTTAGTATTTCTAAAAAAGACTTAGGTGTAGATTTAGTTGCTAAACAACAAAATGGTGACCTAGTGGCTATACAAGCGAAATTTAATAAAGGAAAAATAGGTAAAAGTGAAATTAATTCTTTCGTCGCAGAACTTGGATCAACATACTATACTAGAGGACTAATTGTATCAACTGTTGACGAGTGGAATAGTAATGCGAGAGCGACGATTGATAAGAATGAAAAAGGAATAGAGATAATTGGTTTGTCAGATTTGAGAAACTCACAAATTAATTGGGCTGATTTCAGTTTTGAGAGACCAGAACAAACGACGGTTAAACAACCTAAATCATTACGTCCATATCAACTTGATGCTTTAGAGAGTGCCATTAGCTACTTTAAAACTAAAGACCGTGGACAGTTAATTATGGCTCCAGGTACGGGTAAGACATTCACAAGTTTAAAGGTTGCTGAAGCATTATCTAAACAATCAGACAAACAATTTAAAGTCCTTTATCTAGTACCAAGTATTCAATTACTTACGCAAACATTAAGAGGATGGAATAACGATACTGAATACACGATGACAAGTATGGCAGTTACTTCAGATAGAGATGCTTCTAGAGGTGATGATGGTACTGAAGATATTAAAGCAACAGATATAGGTTATCCAGCAACGACTTCTAAAGAACAATTACTAAAAAACTGGAATGATGTTCAAGAAAAAGAATCAAGTACTGATTTATTTGTAGTATTTAGTACTTATCAAAGTATTGAAGTAATCGGAAAAGCGCAAAAAGAAGGCTTTCCAGAGTTTGATTTAATTATTTCTGATGAGGCACATAGAACAACAGGTGCTCATGAAATGAATAAAGATGCTAGTGTATTTACAAAAGTTCATGATAATGAAAATGTAAAAGGAAAACTACGCATGTATCAAACAGCAACACCTAAGATTTATGGTGATAATGCTAAGAAAAATGCAAAAGATAAAAGTATCTTACTTTCTTCAATGGATGATGAATCAAAATATGGTGAAGTTATTTATCGAATGGGATTTGGTCAAGCAGTATCGCATGGCATATTAACTGATTATAAAGTAATGGTACTAGCAGTTGATGAAACAGCCATTCAAAGAGATATGCAACGAACATTAGCTGATCCTGAGAATGGTTTGAATATAGATGATGTGGGTAGAATCATTGGTATTTGGAACGGTATGATGCGTAGAAACGGATATAAAAATCCAATTAAAAATAGCCCTTATGATGGTGCGCCATTAGAGCGAGCAATTGCATTTACTAGAACAATTGAAGATTCTAAAAAAGTATCACATCAGTTTGAAGAAGTTGTTAATGAATACATAGGTGCAGATATTGAAGAACAATCTAAAAAGTTATCAATGAGACATGCAGATGGAACAATGAATGCACTACAAAAAGATGAAGTGCTGGATTGGTTAGCAGATTCAAATAAACCATCTGATGAAGCAAGAATTGTTTCTAACGTACGATTCTTAACAGAGGGAATAGATGTACCGACATTAGATGCTGTTATTTTCTTAGCACCTAAAAAATCTCAAGTAGATATTGTACAAGCAGTTGGACGTATTATGCGTAAATCTGAAAATAAAGATTATGGATATATTATATTACCAATCGTTATCCCAGCTGGTGAGAAACCAGAAACGATTTTAGATAACAATAAACACTATGAAGCAATATGGCAAATAATCAATGCGTTACGTTCTGTTGATGAACGTTTTGAGGCAATGGTTGATAAAATAAACATTGCTAAGCCAAAACAGTTGAAAGTTATTGGTGTTGGAAGCGCACCTGATAAAGAAAACGATTTGGAAGATAATATTGGAAATACTGATACACCAAAGTCTAAAGAATTTGAACAAACTCAATTAGAATTCCAATGGGATAAGTACGAACAAGCTATATTCGGAAAAATTGTAGAAAAAGTAGGAAATCGTAAATATTTAGAGAACTGGTCTGCTGATGTAGCAAAGATAGCTCAAAGACAAATTAGTTGGATAAAAACAAAATTAGAAGATAAAAATGATCCTATTTCAATAGAATTTAAAAAGTTTGTATCTTCTCTACAACATAATATCAATGAAAGTATAGATGAAAATCAAGCTGCTGAAATGTTATCACAACATTTAATCACTAAACCTATTTTCGAAGCATTATTTAGTGAGTATAGTTTCGTAAATAATAATCCAGTGTCTTCTGCCATGGAAACTATCGTAATAAAATTAGAAAAAGCCGGTTTTTCAAAGGAACAAGAGAATCTTGCACCTTTATATGAGTCTGTAAAAATGAGAGCAGAAGGTGTAGAAAAAGCAGAGGATAAGCAAAAAATAATAATTACATTGTATGATAAGTTTTTTAAAACATCATTTAAATCACAAACAGATCGTTTGGGTATAGTATTTACGCCAATTGAGGTTGTGAATTTTATTGTTAATTCTGTGGATAGTTTATTAATAGAACATTTCCAAAAAAATATATCTAGTGAAAATGTCCATATATTAGATCCATTTACTGGAACAGGCACTTTTATTGTACAATTATTGACTTACTTGAAAATGAAAATGGATGCTGGTGAAATTAAATTAGATGATATTGTAAGGAAGTATAATAATGAATTACATGCAAATGAGATTGTACTATTAAGTTACTATATTGCGGCTATTAATATAGAATCTACTTTTTCTGAAATCAATAATAAAGAGGTAACATATAAAAAATTTAATGGAATTGTACTAACAGATACATTCATGTCCAATGAAGCAGTATTTGAATGCAAGGATAATTACTTTAGTGATAATATTACTAGATTGGAAGAACAGAGGAAGAATCCTATTACAGTAATATTAGGTAATCCACCATATTCAGCACGTCAGGATGATGAAAATGAAGATAATTATAATATTAGTTATCCTGAACTAGAAAAACGTTTAATATCAACATACGGAGAAAACACTAAATCGAATGCAACTCACACACTGTATGATAGTTATATAAAGGCTATTCGTTGGTCAACTGATATTTTAGGAGATACAGGAATAATTGGTTTTATTACTGCGAATTCATTTATAGATAAAAAATCTACTGATGGAATGAGAAAAAAATTATTAGAAGAATATAATTATATATATATATTTAATCTTCGTGGTGGCATTAGAGGTAAATCTAAAAATTTAGTAAAAGCTGAAGGTGGAAACATCTTTGATATTCTTACAGGTGTTGCAATGGTATTTTTAATAAAAGATTCATCAGATGTTCATGAAATAAGGTATTTTGAAGTTCCGGATAATAAATCTAAAGATTCTAAATTGAAATTAATAGAAGATTTAAAATCAATTAGTAATGTTAACTGGAAAAAAATTAATCCCGATCAAAATAATGATTGGATAAATCAAAGAAGCAGTGATTACTTAAATTTTATACCTATGGAAAAAGATATATTTGCTAAAAAATTTATTGGTATTCAAACTAAGAGAGATAGTTGGGTTTACTCCTTTAACAAAGAAAAATCATTTACAAGATCATTAGAATTGATTAATAACTATAATCAGCAAATAGATAACAATATATTTTCTAATGATCAAAAGCTAATAAAATGGTCTGATGACTTAAAGAGAAGATTAAAAAGAGGAGAAAAAATTAGTAACCCAACTTTACAAAATGTGAAACTAGTACAGTATAGACCATTTACTAAAAAATGGTTGTGTTTGAAAAACGAAATAATAGCAAGACCGGGAAAAGGCGAAGAATATTTCTCTTTTGAAAATATGTGTATTGTATTAAATGGAACAAGTGCAAGAAAAGAATTTAGTGTATTTATTACAAGAAATATTCCTGATGCTAATATGATGGACGCGGGTACTCAGTGCTTTCCTTTAAATAATATCGATAATAACTTTAATATAAATGAGAAATTACATATTTTAGATAAATATGATATGTTTAAATATATATATGCTGTGTTACATTCACCATTTTATAGAGAAAAATATTCTACAGATTTACAAAAAGAATTACCTTACATTCCGATGTTAAAAAATAAAGAAACCTATATAAAAATTGGTGAAAAGCTCATTGAATTACATTTGAATTATGAAAATCAAGAAAAAATGGAAAGTGTAGTCATTAATAAAAAAACTAATTTTCCTAATTATAAGGTTTCTAAAATTAAATATTTAAATAAAAAAGATAAAGATTCTATTTTATTTAATGATGATATTATTATTGAAAATATACCTCTTGAAGTGCATCAATATATTATTAATGGCAAATCGCCTGTGGAATGGGTTATGGATCAGTATAAATTAAAGACTGACAAGAAATCAGGAATATGTGAAAATCCAAATGAATATAGTGAATACCCAAAATATATTTTCAATCTATTATTATCAACAATTACTGTAAGTGCTAAAACAATGGAATTAATAAATAGATTGCCTGAATTTGAACTCGATTGATTGAAGTAAAGATATAGAATTTTCTTGAAAAGGAGAAGTATAATAAATAGATTTTCTATATTTAAGTAACAATAATATTCACAATCACTTCATTATTAGTGGTGAAAATAAAGAATATTATTGAAAATTCTAATTTCAACAATAAATAATAGCTAATATAATCATGTATTAAGCATTTTTGTCTTAATCCTTTTCAAATGCTGCCATAATATTTGAAAAGGAGTTTATTTAGTAAGTTCATAAAATGAGATGATATAAGAGGGATGACGATGAACAATAAATTTATAAGTAAAAAGGTAATATTTTCAAGAGATGATAGTAATAAATATTATAAAGATAAAAAAGAACTTCTAGACAATGATAAACCCATAAATGAAGACATATTCAATAGACTTATTACTAATGAAATTTTTACTTTTATGGGTCCTTTTGATAATATAGTACTTTTAGTTGGAGCTGGAGCTTCAGTAGTAGGGAACAAAGATGAAAATTATGGATATACTGTTGATATGTTAGGTAAAGAGATCAAGCGTCAATTAAAAGATCCTAATTATTTCACCTTAGATGATCTAATTTTGATGTGCAAATACAATCAAAATTCAGAAGATGATTTTAATTTAGAAGATTTTCTATCTCAATTACAATCATTTTTTCCATTTGTATCAGAAAAAGACAAATTAAAGCTTGATTCGTCTTTTAATAAAATAATAGAAATTATCAAAGAAAAAACATCTTATGACTATGATGAAAGTAAGTTTAAGCATGGAATTTTAATTAATCAACTAACAAACTTACATAAATCTCCAAATCGTCTGTCAGTGGTAACTACGAACTATGATATTGTAGTTGAAGAAAGCGCATATAGTTTAAACTATACAGTATTTGATGGATTTTCTTTTGCGCATAAACCTATTTTTGATGTAGATATGTTTGAATGGTATTTATCTAAGCCAATAACGGAAGTAAAATCACAAAAAGAATCTTATAAAAAAAACGTAATGAATTTATTGAAAATTCACGGATCATTAACTTGGGAAAGACAAAATAATAATATTATTAGAAAAAATAAGGGAGAAGTTAATAATCCAATAATGATTTTTCCTAGTTCAAATAAATACATGCAGAGCTATGAGAAACCTTATTTTGATTTATTTACAAAATTCCAATCTTTACTTCGTAAATCAAATACGGTTCTTATCACCTCAGGATTTAGTTTTGCAGACAATCATATTTCTCAAATGATTATTCAAGCAATAAAGACAAATCCAAGTTTAATATTATTAGTTACAGACTATATTATTGAACCAGAACATCCTAACGAAAACTGGGAAGAACTATTAAAATTAATGAACAGTGACTACAATATCTCATTTCTTCAAGCTACAATGAATGGTGATTTAACACAATTTTTCTCTAGGGGTGAAAATAGTGATTGATATGCTATATACAGATAATGATAAAAATAATTATTATTTAGGAATGATTTCACAGGTTTATAAAGATACCAGTGTCGTTCAAATTGAAAATCTTTCATGGTTAAAATTTAAAAAACTTCGGAAAGAGTTAATTATACCAAACACAATAAATTATTTAGTTATAATTGAATCAGTGTCAAATTTATTTTTAGGAGAAGTTTATCAATCAAAAATCCCAAATTCAGATAGCGTTCATAATGCATTATTAAATAATATATCGGAAAAAATTTATCCTGAGTTAAGTATAGATTTAATAGGTGTGTTGTCTAGTGATAGTAATAAATTTAAACTGCCGGGTTTTTCTAATGTAGGATTGACAGATAGAGTTTACTTTGCAAATAAAAGAATAATAGAAATTTATTTACAATCCATAGAACTTAGATCAAAACATGCTGATAGTACCGATAGTAAGTTGAAATCGTTCGCAAAATTTTCAAACGCACCATCTGAAGAAGTTTCTCTTTATTCAAGTACTTTATTTGATAGACATCTTATGTCAATTGGCACTACAAATAGTGGTAAGTCTACCTCATCATTATCTATTCTAGATAAACTAATTAATAACAATAAAAAATTATTAATAATAGATCCTACCGGGGAATACTCTGATTCATTTGATGAAAATCAAAATATAAAAAAGCTAAGCTTAGGTATAGATACAGTTGTAGATGCAGGTAGATTAACATTTAGTCAATGGGCTACACTATTTGAAACAAATGATTCAAGTCAACCTGCTGTTTTAGCTGATGCAATAAAAAGTCTTCGTTATCAGAAAAAAAAGGGTATTAACAAAACATATATAAAGGTTGGGAAAACTCCTATTGATGTAGCAAATGAACTTTCAAAGTTAAGCGTGGAAGATACATCTTTTGAGTTGTCATTACTTTCTAGTCAGATTACTGAAGAGGCAGTTGAACTTGATAAGTCAATGAAAAAATATATTACTGGATCATTTCAATTTAATCAAAAACAATGGCTAGTTCAGAAAATTGATTATAAATTAACTAACACTAATTTATTGAAATTTTTCTCTCAAAAAACTGATGGAAAATTCGATTTGATTGAAGAAATTGATAAATTTTTAAATAATACAGATAATCATAGTTTATATATTAATACTTCTACTATTGGTGTAAGTGATAGTATTGGGGGAACGATAATAGATTTAATTAGTACATATATAATTGACAAAAAGCAAAAAAATAATATAGCATTTGTCATGTATATTGATGAAGTTCATCGCTATTCCAAAGTTAATGATGAGAATAATTTTCAATTTGGTTTAACAAATATTGCACGTGAAGGAAGAAAAAAGGGTATTTTTTTATTTTTAACCACTCAAAATCCCCATGATGTTCCAAAAGAACTATTAGGTCAAATCGGAACGCTTTTAGTTCACAGACTTACTCATAAAAACGAAATAGAAGTTATAAAGAACCATTTGTCAGATCAATCAATTAGACAAATAAAAAAACTCAATCAAGGTGAAGCTATACTTACAAGTATAAATCTAATTAGAGATATCCAAATAGAAATAATAAAAAGTAATAGAATACATGCAAATTCAACACCCACTTTATAATAATTTAAAAGTGGGTGAAATTAAAATTTAGCTCTTTTTTATAATATTTCAAAATAATATTCAAAGGATATTGATAATTTGATTTAGAAAGGAAGATAATTATTAAAAGAATAGATATTTATAATAAATCAAAATTATTAAGAACTTTTATTACTAGTGATGAGAATCCTATAAGTGATGCAGATGGAAAATTAGAAGTTAATTTAGAAAAGTATGAGGATCTTAGTTCACTATACGACATAATAAAAGAAGTTATTTTTGATATTGATGATGATAAACCAGTTACTTATTTAATAACTTACACTATAAATGATACACACAATAGATTAGCGTTAGTAAATACATTAAAAGGAATATATATTAATGAGGATGATTTCCTAGCAGAGTTACTAATGTATATTGCGCATGACATACCTGTCTATCCAAATACCCAAGATTTAGAACCTATATTAATAAACTATTATCGAAAAATATATAATAATGATATTATATTTCCTGAAGATAATATTAAATATAGATTTACAGATACGTTTCTGTTAAATGATCAAACTTCCTTAGAACTCAAAATGCCTAATAGAGCTCTATCATATGGAGAGACACAGTTGTTGAAAGATATTTTACAAGACAAAATCAAACGCTATGATAGAGCTTATTTATTATTGAACAACTTATATGAAGCTATTCAAAAGTTAGAAAATATTTTGAAGCAAGATGTGAGAAATGAAAACGATATACAAAAATGTATTAGTGAATATCCTATTTTATTTGGAACAGAATATGTGGAAGTGATGCCGAAACATAAACTCGGTGGTGAGTATGAAACCGATTATGTTTTAAAAAGAAATAATGGTTTATATGATGTTATAGAATTAGAAGCCAGTACACATAAGTTGTATACAAAAGATGGTAATCCTTCGAGCAAACTAACCCATGCAGAGCAACAAATATATGATTGGTTAGAATGGATAGAACATAATAATTCATATGCAAGAGAAACATTAAAAGAATTTTATACACCCACTGGTTACATTATAATTGGTCGAAGTAAAGATCTTTCAGAAAAAGATAGAAGAAGTTTAAGAAGACGTAACATCATTTTAAAAAATTCATTGTTAATACTGACCTATGACGATTTATTAGAACGGGCCAAAAATTTACATAATCTTTTAACAATGAATAATTAATTTACTTAATTTTTACCACCGGTCAGCAGTTTATTTAGTTACCCCTGAGTGCTATTTGATGTAATTCTATTCAATAGAAAAAATCATAAATCCTTTAACATCAAGACTTACGACAGTATATATAACCATACGAAATCCTAAAGTTTTTTGAACGTAAAAAACCAGGTCTTAAAAAAGCACGTCGTTCTCCACAATTCTCAAAACGTTAATGCTGGAATTGTTGCAAACTTGTTTGCTTACAAGTTCTGTATGCAAATTGCGTTAGCAATTTGTGTTCAACTGAAATGTTTAAAGCACTTCTCAATTTCGAGAAGTGCTTTTTGTATGCAATAAAAGCTAGAGATTCATAAAACCTCTAGCTTTTGAACTTTATATTTATTTTTTAAATACTTCTTCAACAACTTCTGTCATGTCATTATGAATAACTAAACTTGCTTGTCTATCATACGGTGTAGCGTCTCTATTAATAATTACAAGATTGTCTCCTGTAAAGTTAGAAATAAAGCCTGCAGCAGGTTGTACGACTAAGGATGAACCTAACACAATGACAGTATCTGCTTTTTGGATTTTATCTAATGCTCTAAAGACAGTAGGTTGATCGAGCATTTCACCGTATAATACGATATCAGGGCGAATCACATCACCACAGTTCTCACAATATCTTAATTTGTGTCCCATAACATATGATTTCGTATATTCTTTTCCACAATTGATGCAATAAAAGCGATTCAGTGTACCATGAATTTCATCAATATGTTCACTTCCAGCATCTTCATGTAACCCATCGATATTTTGGGTAATCACACCTAAAGATTTTCCTTCTTTTTCTAACTTTGCAATCCACTCATGGACGATGTTAGGTTTTTTATCTGCTACTAGTAGTCGTTTATGATAAAAGTCGATAAAGCTTTCTTTATTATCATTTAAATGATCAATACTTAATAAATATTCAGGTGAATAACCCTCTTTTGAAATTTCATCAAATAATCCACCCATTGAACGGAAATCAGGTATACCACTTGCAACCGATACACCTGCACCAGTAAAGAATACAATTTTGTTTGATTTATCAACAATTTCTTTTAATTTTTCGATTTTATTACCCAATCGGAGCACCTCATTTATCATCAATACTGTATAGTTTTTTTTAAAAATAAATCTTATACTATTATTACAACATATTTTGCTATTTATTTTCTAGTTTTCAAGAAGCAATGAATGTTGAAAAACAATAAATAATAGTGTTAAAACATATAATAGTATAGAATGAAATTGCGTTTAAAATCTTTATAAAAAATCAATTGTTCTTATAAAAAGAACTTTTTAATAAAATAGAGTTGGATGTGAGAATTTGAATGAATAAATACGATCGTTTAGAAGAAATTACTAA
>ERZ1023420.331-NODE-331-length-13587-cov-325.007094_pt1 | contig 13587 bp, 14 predicted proteins | sample MGYA00380512_ERZ1023420 | MGnify/ENA primary metagenome ERZ1023420 (study PRJEB33173, sample SAMEA4830390) | metagenome | study: EMG produced TPA metagenomics assembly of the PRJEB25223 data set... | reverse complement strand
AAGCAAGCAAGCAAGCAAGCAAGCAAGCAAGCAAGCAAGCAAGCAAGCAAGCAAGTCTAACCCGCCTTTCCTTAATTAGTCTACTTATTTCTACTTCTTTTTATTCTATCCAATCTTTTGCCGTTGATCCAAAATGGACACCTGAGTATGGGACTGCTCCCAGTAATGTTATTTGGGGAATAGCCTTGGGGGATGACAGTAAAGTGTTCAATCCTGAAAATGGCAAATCTCACGGAGCTGCCGCCATCGGTGGAAATTCTCAAGCAAAAAACTTGGGCTCTTTAGCGGTGGGTTATGAGGCACAAGCAGGTTTAGGCGATAAGGGCGGGAATTTCAGTACTGCTATTGGTGCAAAAACCAAAGCACCCAAAGGCGGGGTTGCACTTGGCTTCAGTGCAGAAGCTGAAGGAGAAAACTCTCTTGCCATCGGTTCTGCTGCAAAAAGCAAGGACGGATACGGTGCAACCGCTTTCGGCACAGGAAGCCGTGTAGAAAAACTAGAAAAAGGTAAAAAGAATACTATTCAAGGACAAGACAACAAAAGCATTGAAGTGGATGAAAATGGCAAAGCAACCAAAATTAATATTAAACGTGAAAGTGAACAATCTTTAATCGAAAAGCAGGGTGAAACCTATGGAGCAATAGCTTTTGGTTTGAAAGCATCTTCGCATAACTTATTCAGCACAGCCTTGGGGGCATTTTCTACGGTTGCCGCGGTTGAAGGTACTGCCGTCGGCGGCGGTAGTCAGGTAACCGGCTATCGCGGTTCTGCTTTCGGTATGCACAGCAAGGCAGAAGCAGAAAAAAGTTTAGCTTTGGGTTATGAAAGCGAATCAACCGCTTATAACTCCGTTGCTTTGGGCGCAAGTTCACTTGCTAACCGTCCTAACACCGTTTCTGTAGGCGATAGTAATTATAATCTTTACCGTCAAATCACTAATGTCGCCGATGGTACAGAAGATTATGATGCAGTTAATGTGCGTCAATTAAATGCGGTAGAAGCTAAAATTGGTCAAGTGAATAATCAATTTACACAAGTTGATACCCGTTTAAATCGAACAGATTTACGTATTAACCGCGTTGGCGCAAGTGCTGCGGCGTTGGCTTCATTAAAACCTGCACAATTAGGCGAAGATGATAAATTTGCGTTGTCTTTGGGCGTTGGTAGTTATAAAAATGCGCAGGCGATGGCAATGGGTGCAGTGTTTAAGCCAGCTGAAAATGTATTGCTTAATGTAGCGGGGAGTTTTTCTGGTTCGGAAAAAACCTTTGGCGCAGGTGTTTCTTGGAAATTCGGTAACAAATCAAAACCTGCGGTATCAACACAAAGTGCGGTCAATTCTGCTGAAGTTTTGCAATTGCGACAAGAAGTGTCGGCAATGCAAAAAGAATTGGCTGAATTGAAAAAAGCATTAAGAAAATAATCTTTAAACTAAGTGAGTAAGGGCGTGATGTACGCCCTTTTTATCGCTCTGTTCATGACGACAAATTTGTTTTCTGTTTACTTTATGAGCTAAATAAGAGTATTATATATTTATTTATATAATGATATTAAGGGACTCTTATGATTCAACGCTACGTTAAAATAGTCAGTATTGCTTTATTACTTTTCTTAGGTTCTATTAATAATGCGTTTGCAGCACGTGTTATTACTGATCAATTAGGACGAAAGGTCACTATCCCAGATGAAGTTAATCGTGTTGTTGTCTTACAGCATCAGACTTTAAATCTCCTTGCCCAGCTTGATGCAAAGGAAAGTGTAGTCGGAGTGTTATCAAGTTGGAAAAAACAATTAGGGAAAAACTATTCACGTTTTATGCCAGAGTTAGAAACGATGCCACAACCAGGTGATTTAACTCAAGTAAATATTGAGAGTCTACTTGCTTTAAAACCTCAACTTGTGTTTGTGGCAAACTATGCACCAAAAGAAATGATTGAGCAAATCGAACAGGCTGGTGTGCCTGTTGTAGCCATTTCTTTGCGTGAAGATAAAAAAGGTGAAGAAGGAAAAGTCAACCCAGAAATGGAAGATGAAGAAGTTGCCTATAATAATGGTTTGAAACAAGGCATTTATTTAATTGGTGAAGTAATTAATCGACAAGCGCAAGCCCAAAAGCTAGTTACTTACACTTTTGAACAGCGTGAATTAGTGAGTCAACGTTTAAGTAAGGTGCCTGATGAGCAGCGTGTTAGGGTCTATATTGCAAATCCAGATTTAGCGACTTATGGTTCTGGAAAATATACAGGGTTAATGATGCTTCATGCTGGATCGAAGAATGTGGCAGCTGAAACAATAAAAGGTTTTAAACAAGTTTCGATTGAGCAAGTGATTCATTGGAATCCTGCAGTTATCTTCGTACAGGAACGTTATCCTCAGGTTATCGAGCAAATTAAAAACGATCCCTCTTGGCAAATTATTGATGAGGTGAAAAATCAACGTATCTATTTAATGCCGGAATATGCAAAAGCGTGGGGATATCCAATGCTTGAAGCATTAGCGATTGGTGAATTATGGTTAGCAAAACAACTTTACCCTGAATTGTTTGCAGATGTTGATTTAGAGGAAAAAGTAAACCAATACTATAAACTGTTCTACCGTATGCCATATAACCAGTAATAACGATGAAGTCTATGTTAGCAAATCAGCGAGGTTTTATAACATCGCTGATTTTTATCTTGTTTATCATCGTATTGTTCACTTTAAATATTGGCGCTTTTTCGTTATCAACCGAAAAAGTGCTGTCCATTTTATCTAAGCCTTTTCTTTCGCAACACGCGTCTTTTACACCCATGGAATACCATATTGTTTGGCATGTACGCTTACCACGCATCATTATGGCATTTTTTTCAGGGGGGATCTTAGCGATGAGTGGTGCAACACTACAGGGCGTTTTTCATAATCCCCTTGTTGATCCTCATATTATTGGTGTCACATCAGGGGCAGTTTTTGGAGGTAGTTTAGCAATTTTATTAGGATTCCCATCTTATTTATTGATTCTATCCACATTTTCTTTTGGTTTATTGACATTATTCTTGATCTATGTAACCACAATGTTCATCGGAAAAGGCAATCGTATTGTATTAGTTTTAGCGGGTGTCATTTTAAGTGGTTTCTTTAGCGCTCTAGTGAGCTTAATCCAATATTTAGCGGATGCAGAAGAAGTTCTGCCGAGCATTGTATTTTGGTTATTAGGAAGTTTTGCCACCATTAGTTGGGCAAAACTAGCTATATTGTTACCCTGCGTTTTTATTGCAGCTTATTTATTATTTCGTTTACGGTGGCATATTAATGTGTTATCGCTAGGTGATATGCAAGCAAAAATGTTAGGCGTTTCCATTAAGAAAACGCGTTGGTTTGTTTTGCTACTTTGTGCATTGCTTGTAGCAACACAAGTCGCTGTTAGTGGGAGTATTGGGTGGATAGGGCTTGTTATTCCTCATTTGACACGTTTTTTTGTAGGAAGTGATCACCGTTATCTATTGCCCGCCTCCTTTTTGATTAGTGGGATTTTCATGATTGTTATTGATACACTTGCACGTACGTTAACTTCTGCAGAAATTCCTGTAGGTATTATCACCGCTCTTTTAGGAGCACCCATTTTTACCTTGCTCTTATTAAAAACTTATCGAAAGAAGTCATTATGAATGAATTGAGTTTAGATGTAGATAAGCTGTTATTTGGTTATGATAAGCCGTTGTATTTACCACTTACTTTCCAATGTAAGAAAGGAGAGGTTATTTCGGTACTTGGGACAAATGGAAAAGGTAAAACCACATTATTGCATCCTCTTGCTCATGTTTTACCTGTTATGTCTGGACAGATTAGGCAACAAGGTCATATTGGTTTTGTGCCACAGTCTTTTTCGTCGCCAGATTATTCCGTGTTAGAGATTGTTTTAATGGGGCGAGCAAGCAAAATCGGTGCATTTAACCTACCAAGTAAAGCGGATGAAACAGTCGCATTGCAGATGTTGGCGCGCTTGGACATCCTGCATTTAGCTGAGCGCAATATCAATATGCTTTCGGGCGGTCAACGCCAACTTGTGCTCATTGCTCGTGCACTTGCGACAGAATGTCAGATCCTCATTTTAGATGAACCTACAGCAGCATTGGATATTTATAATCAACAGCGTGTCTTACAACTTATGCGTTTTCTTGCAACGGAACAAAAAATGACCATTATTTTTTCCACTCATGATCCTTATCACAGTTTATGTGTGGCAGATAATGTGTTATTGCTATTGCCTAACCAACAATGGAAATATGGAATAGCCAGTCAAATTTTAACGGAATTTCATTTGAAACAAGCGTATAATGTACCGATTAAATATTCTATGATTGAAGAACAGCAGGTTTTAGTCCCCATCTTTACCATACAGTAAACACATCGCATGAGAATTTTAGCCGCAGGGAGTTTACGCCAGCCTTTTACGTTATGGCAACAAGCATTAATCCAACAGTATCACCTACAAGTCGAAATTGAATTTGGACCGGCGGGGTTGTTGTGCCAACGCATTGAGCAAGGGGAAAAAGTGGATTTGTTTGCCTCTGCCAATGATGCGCATCCTAGGCATTTACAAGCGCGATATCCTCATATTCAACTTGTGCCTTTTGCTACAAATCGTTTATGTTTAATTGCAAAGAAATCGGTGATTACTCACCATGATGAGAATTGGTTGACATTATTGATGTCGCCCCACTTACGCTTAGGAGTATCGACACCTAAGGCAGATCCTTGTGGAGATTATACTTTGGCATTATTTTCGAATATTGAAAAACGGCATATGGGCTATGGCTCGGAATTAAAAGAAAAAGCAATGGCAATAGTTGGTGGTCCAGATTCTATCACTATTCCAACAGGACGAAATACCGCAGAGTGGCTTTTTGAGCAGAATTATGCTGATCTTTTCATTGGTTATGCGAGTAATCATCAATCTTTGCGTCAGCATTCTGATATTTGTGTTTTGGATATTCCTGATGAGTATAATGTGAGGGCGAACTATACATTAGCAGCTTTTACTGCGGAAGCATTACTCCTTGTGGACTCCTTGCTTTGTTTGACTTGCGGATAAAAATATTTACGCGATTGCGGCTTTTTGCCTGCCAATCATACCTGATGAATAGTTTGGATATTATCAATTATAAGATTTATGGATATATAACCTATGCCAGAATTACCTGAAGTTGAAACCACAAAAAATGGAATTAGCCCTTATCTTGAAGGAGCTATCATTGAAAAAATTGTTGTTCGCCAACCGAAATTACGCTGGATGGTAAGCGAAGAATTAGCGCAAATTACACAACAAAAAGTCATCGCATTAAGTCGCCGTGCGAAGTATTTAATTATCCAACTTGAAACAGGCTATATGATTGGACATTTAGGGATGTCAGGGTCATTGAGAGTTGTGGAGAAAGGGGATCTTATTGATAAACATGATCATCTTGATATCGTAGTGAATAACGGAAAAGTTGTGCGTTATAACGATCCTCGTCGTTTTGGCGCGTGGTTATGGACAGAGAAGTTGAACGAATTTCCTCTTTTTCTGAAATTAGGCCCAGAGCCTCTGTCTGAGGAATTTGATTCTGATTACTTGTGGCAAAAAAGTCGTAAAAAACAGACCGCACTTAAAACTTTTTTAATGGATAATGCTGTCGTCGTTGGCGTTGGGAATATCTATGCGAATGAAACGTTATTTCTTTGTAACCTACATCCGCAAAAAACAGCAGGGAGTTTAACTAAGGCACAATGTGGGCAGTTAGTAGAACAAATAAAACAAGTGCTGTCTAACGCAATCCAACAAGGTGGTACGACGCTAAAAGATTTTCTCCAACCGGATGGGCGTCCAGGCTATTTTGTCCAAGAATTGCGGGTTTATGGTAATAAGGATAAGCCTTGTCCAACATGTGGCACAAAAATAGAAAGTTTAGTGATAGGGCAACGAAATAGTTTCTATTGCCCCAAGTGTCAGAAGAGATAAGACTATTTGACAAGCCATGCAGGGTCAATTTGTTCAGGTGAGAGCTCATTAATATTTTCTTTATAGAAAAGTATGTGCGTTTCTGCCTGACTTCTGGGTTGCCAATGTGTAAACGCAATAGGATCTTCTTTATAAATACCAATAATTGGTTTATTAAAACCTGAAGCAATATGTACAGTAGACGTGTCTGTAGAGATTAATTGATCACAGTGGCGAATCAATTCAATGGTATGAAAGATCTTGGTTGTTGGATGGACAAAAATATGCGGATAATCGGTTGACAATTGTGTTAATTTCTCTGTTACTTCAGGATAGCTTAATAGCACCAGCTTTTTTCCTCCGCTGACTTGCGTGAGATAATCTAAATATTTTTTGATGTTGTCATCGTTTACTTTTTTGATTCTTGCAGCACCATAAAAATTAATAGCAATATACTTTTCTAGTTGGTTTTTCTGCAAAAATTCAGAAATTTCGACCGCACTTTGCTCATCAAATGGGACGTCATAGCTTATATCTTGTACCGTAATATTCACTTTTTCTAAGGCGAGTTTATAGAGTTCAGAAAAGTGAAATTGTCCCTCCAAATTAATATTAAATAAACCATAATTGGCTTTTTGGTAGCCAATATAATGCTTGGCATTGATTAAGCGTAAAAGTAAAAGATCGCGATTACGAATCATAATCGTCGGATCAATCACTAAATCATATTGTTCTTTTTGAATTGCTAGACCACATTTGATGTAATCCAAAATACTTTTCTTTTTTACATAGTAAAGTTGATCGATATATGGATTTTGTTTAAAAAGATAAGCATTTTGTTTGGTACAAATTACACCAATTTTAATGTGGGGATTAAATTTTTTTATCTCACGGAATACAAATGAGCTCACCACATAATCCCCAATTTTTCCGTCTTGGCGGAGGAAGAGGATGCTTCTAGGAACATTTGTTATTCTGTTTAATCCGTTTTTTTTATCAAGGAAATATTTGCCTAGACCCAACCTTAACATTTGTAATTTATTTTTTAATTTCATTGTTAGCGTTGCTCTATTGCATCAATTTCAGAATCGATACCTCGAAATACACAAGGGGGTTCAACGCCATAAGCATTTAATCCAGTGAGTTGTAACGCGCCAGTTAAATAATCAGCTGGCATCCGAATAGGATAGGCTAGTTTTAATAGTTTATTTGCACCTTCTTGTGTAATGAGATAAGCAGTTGTTCGAGTTATGGTCCTTTTAGAGCGTTTTGATGGTGTACAGTAGTGCACTAAGCGATAACCTTCAATAAGGTTTTTTTTACAAAAATAAGTTTTAGCTTTCCCATGTTCGTAAAAGAGAATGTCCATTGTGTTAGGAACTTTATTAAGACTATCAAGCACGATGTGTTCAAATTCTTGGGAAACAATAGCATCATCTTCCAAAATAATTGCTTTATCAATATTCTGTTCTTGCATCATATTATAAATATAAAGATGACTCATTGCACAACCAATTTCTCCAATGGCGAGAGGGCGATTAGTTGCAAATGTTTCTGGGTAAAAATGATAGTCAACACACTTTTTTTGTTCTTCAGAAAGTGTTTTGCCATTAATACCATCAATAAACTTAAAGTTGAGTTTTAAACCATTTTAACCGTTGAGCGATTATATCTCGTCGAGGAGAGTTTTTGAGGCTGATAACGAAAATTGGGGGGAACTGTTCCATTTGATTAGTCCTTATATGTAGTTAAACCCTGTAAAAAAACAGGGTTTAACTTAATTTCATATTTTATTCGTACTTGGAATACTAAAACGTTTGTTAAAGCGTTCTACACGACCACCAGTATCAACAACGCGTTGTTTACCTGTATAGAATGGGTGGCAGTTACCACAAACGTCTAAGTTTAAATCTTTACCCACTGTTGAGCGAGTTTTAATAACATTACCGCAAGAACAAGTTGCTGTAACTTCCACATAATTAGGGTGAATACCTTGTTTCATAGAAAACATCAATTTGAAGCCATGCCGCTATCGAGTACACAGACTGACACCGCGTGTAATTAATATTACGCCATAAATGGCAGTTTGTATGTAAGGGTGCAGATTGTAAAAAAAAGGACAGTCTTGCAAGTGTAGGACTATTGGAATGGACAGTAAAAAATGAAAGTGCTATATTTCAAACAATTTATTTGAGTTTTATCCCTTTAATTAATTTGTAATGCCTATGACTAACTATGTAATTAGCCTTTCATCAGCCAGAGAGCGTAGACAACACGTAATGAATGAGTTCTCTAAGCATCATGTACCGTTTCAATTTTTTGATGCAGTTAGTCCTTCTTCCAATTAGATTTCCTTATTCAAAGATTGGTTCCAAATCTGAATGGAACATCGCTGACTGGTGGTGAAAAAGGCTGTCTAATCAGTCATGTAGCATTGTGGCATAAATGTATTCAAGATAATTTACCTTATATCGCTATTTTTGAAGATGACATCCTTTTAGGAAGAGATGCAAGGACGTTTTTAGCTGAAGATGAATGGCTATTTTCTCGTTTTAACTGCGATGATATTTTTATTATTCGTTTAGAAACATTTTTGCAAGAAACAATATGCGAAGAGCTTCCTAATCCAGTGTCATATTGTGGAAGAGATTTTCTGGCCTTGAAAGATGAACACTTGGGAACTGCTGGCTATATCATTTCTTTGGGGGCAGCTAAATATTTATTAGAGATATTCAAAAATATGGAAAGTAATAATATTTTTCCTATCGATCATTTGATTTTTAATCGTTTTCTTGCAGGTGAAGAATTGATGGTTTATCAACTCTCGCCTGCACTTTGTATCCAAGAGTTACAATTGAACGAAAATGAATCTCTATTGGACAGTCAGTTAGAATCTGAGCGAAAAAATTATCGATTAGCTGAAAAGTCTAGAAAAAAGAAAACTTGGAGAGAAAAAGTATATCATATATTTACTAAGCCACAGAGAATGCTAAAAAAGAGAAAAGAGCGAGCAGAAAAAAATGCAAAAATGAAATTGAAATGTATTGTGAAATTTGAATAAAAATATCTTTTTATTAGATATTTTTAAAGTATGAAAAGCGCGGTAAAAATTTTATGCAGGAACGCGTTCTGTTACGAGCATTTGTAGTTTTCGTAAAATAACATTTAATACTACGCCATAGGCTGGGACGAACAAGATAATTCCTATAAATAATTTAAATAGATAATCTACAAAGCCGAGTTGTGCCCAGTGTTCAGCCATGAACGGATCTGCACTTTGGTAGAAGGCGATACTGAAGAAAACAAACGTATCCGCCATTGAACCGAATGTCATTGAGCTAGTTGGCGCCACCCACCATGTTTTTAACTGGCGTAAGCGGTTAAATACGATCACATCAAGCAATTGTCCTACCACGTAAGCGGCAAAGCTCGCAATAGCAATACGGAATACAAACAGATCAAAATGCGTTAATGATTCGAAACCTTGGAATTTGCTTTCAGAGAATAAAACAGATATGACGTAACTTACAATAAGTGCAGGAAACATCACCACGAAGATGATTTTTCTCGCATCTTCCGCACCGAAAATGCGTACGGTTAAATCAGTAGCTAAAAAGATAAATGGGAATGTGAGCGTTCCCCAAGTGCTGTGGAAAGAAAAATCGTTTGCTGCACCAAGTGCGGTTAATTTTAGCGTGATTTCAAAAGGGATTTGTACAAAGTAATTGCTCGCTGCAATGATGAATATGTGGAAAAAGCTGAGCCAGATGATTGCACGACGTTTTTGTTGATCATTAAAGATCGGAGAGGTTAATTTCATGTTGTACCTTTTTAGTTTAAATAAATCGGGGTTAGGGAACCCGAGGCTGAATATAGGGAGCTAGATGATACGCATATTTCTAATAATTGCAAGAGTCGATTGCATTTGAGTTTTATATTTTATGAAAATTGACGAATGATTTTACAGCCTTTATTCTATTTGCGTTTTTCATCAAATTTGAAAGGAGAGAAAATGGAGTTACACAATATTCGTGATGAATATACTAAACGAGTGCTTTCACAACATGATTGCCATAAAAATCCAATTTCGCAATTTGAACAGTGGCAGAAAGAAGCAATTCATGCGCAAGTCAATGAGCCAACTGCAATGAATATTGCGACTGTTGATGAACAAGGTCGCCCCAATAGCCGAATGGTTTTGTTAAAAGAAGTCAATGAACAAGGTTTTGTTTTTTTTACCAATTATCTTAGCCGAAAAGGTAGCTGTATTGAGCGCAATCCTTATGTCGCGCTGACTTTCTTTTGGCCTGAATTGGAACGCCAAGTGCGGATTGAAGGTAAGGCGGTTAAAATTCCAGCAGAACAATCCGATAAATATTTTGCTACCCGACCTTACACCAGTCGTATAGGGGCTTGGGCAAGTGAGCAAAGTGCGGTGATTTCTAATTATAAATCTTTGCTAGCAAAAGCCGCATTGGTTGCTGCTAAACATCCGTTAAACGTGCCTCGACCAGATTATTGGGGAGGCTATTTAGTGGTGCCAGAAACCGTGGAATTTTGGCAGGGGCGTCCAAGCCGTTTACATGATCGCATTCGTTATCGTAAAGAAAGTGATAATTGGATTAGAGAAAGACTTTCTCCTTAGTAAATTGAGCATAAAAATAACCGCACTTTAGTTGTATCCCGAAAGTGCGGTTAATTTTTTCTAAATTTTAGCGTTTAGCTTTATTTATTAATGCGTGCTAGTACTTGTTGTTGTACGATTTGCACGTTTACGATCGTTTTCCGTTAAAAGTTTTTTACGGATACGAATCGACTCAGGTGTTACTTCCACTAGTTCATCATCATCGATAAATTCAATCGCTTGTTCAAGACTGAATTTTACAGGTGTAGTTAGCACAATCGCATCGTCTTTACCTGACGCACGCATATTAGTTAGTTTTTTACCTTGTAAGCAGTTTACGGTTAAGTCATTTGAGCGGCTATGAATACCGATAATTTGACCTTCATAAACTTCTACGTTTGCATCAATCATTAACTTACCACGTTCTTGTAAGCCAAATAATGCATAGCCAAGTGCTTTACCTGTTGCATTAGAAATCAACACACCATTTTTGCGCTGACCAATTTCGCCGCCTTTGATTTCATCATAGTGGCTAAAACTTGAGTAAAGTAAGCCTGTGCCAGAAGTCATGGTCATAAAATCGCCACGGAAGCCAATCAATCCACGACTAGGGATAATGTATTCCAAACGCACACGACCTTTACCGTCAGGCAACATATCACGAACTTCACCTTTACGGATACCCAATGCTTCCATCACAGAACCTTGATGTTGTTCTTCCACATCGATAGTCACTTGTTCGTATGGCTCTTGTTTTTTGCCATCAATATCACGATAAATTACTTTTGGGCGAGAAACGGCAAGCTCATAACCTTCACGACGCATATTTTCGATTAACACAGAAAGATGTAATTCACCACGACCAGAAACACGGAATTCATCTGGGTTTGGGGTTTCTTCTACGCGTAATGCCACGTTGTGAACCAATTCTTTATTTAAACGTTCAAGAATTTGACGAGATGTGACGTATTTCCCTTCTTGTCCAGCAAACGGAGAGGTGTTTACACAGAAGAACATGGTGACTGTTGGTTCATCAACCGTTAATGATGGCAGTGCTTCAACTGTGTTGATATCACAAATCGTATCAGAAATATTTAATTCTCCTAAACCAGTGATAGCAACAATATCGCCAGCATAAGCAACGTCTTCTTCATAACGTTGTAAACCAAGATGTCCAAGTACTTGACCGATACGACCTTGACGAGTTTTTCCTTCACTATTGATGATAGTAACTGGTTGGTTTGGTTTAATCGAACCACGCTTAATACGACCAATGCCGATAACACCTACATAGTTGTTGTAGTCTAATTGTGAAATTTGCATTTGGAATGGTGCATCAAGTTCTACTTTGGGCGATTCTACATATTTCACAATGGCTTCAAATAATGGCGTCATATCTTCCGCTAAATCTTCGTGTTCAAGACCTGCAACACCATTTAGCGCTGAAGCATAGATAATTGGGAAGTCTAATTGTTCATCGCTTGCACCAAGATTGACAAATAAGTCAAATACTTGATCCACAACCCAGTCTGGACGCGCACCAGGGCGATCAACTTTATTAATTACGACGATTGGTTTTAAGCCGTGAGCGAATGCTTTTTGTGTCACGAAACGGGTTTGTGGCATTGGGCCATCAAACGCATCAACAACTAATAGAACAGAATCCACCATAGAAAGTACACGTTCAACTTCGCCACCGAAGTCTGCGTGCCCTGGAGTATCCACGATGTTAATGCGGTAGTCATTCCAGTTAATCGCGGTATTTTTTGCAAGAATGGTAATGCCACGTTCTTTTTCAAGATCGTTTGAGTCCATAACGCGTTCATCCACATCGCCACGAGCAGATTCAAAAGTACCAGATTGTTGAAGAAGTTTATCTACAAGAGTGGTTTTACCATGGTCTACGTGCGCAATAATGGCGATGTTACGGAGTTTTTTAATATCAATTTCGTTTTTCATTATCTAATGCTTCGAGTAGGGTGCAATTTTGCACGGTATATGATTTTATAAAAAAGGTGCAATTTACAGCACCTAATTATAGGAACGGGACATTATACCTCAGATTTATTTACGTAGTCTCATTTTCTTTGCTTTCAAAGCGTGTTTTATATCATTAGGTAAACGTAATATATCCCAGATCAACCGAAAAATCAGATTTTGGTAAATTCTTGGTTTGGAATATATACCAATTTTTTTATACACTGACTCCGGCGGAATTAAAATATCTTGTGTGTAATTTTTCTTTTCTTCGGGAAGAAAAGTAATTGGGTTATTCAGTAGTGATAAAGGAAAGTAATTACATAGAGGACTTTCTGGCGAAATACAGTAAATATTTATACCATAATGTTTTTGTAAAAAATGAAGTGCACTCAAATCATATTCCATAGAATGAATATTGCTTTGACTCTTACTTTGTGAAAAGGAAGGTAACAATTTAATAATATTTTCTTTTTGGTGATGAAATGCGTAAGGATTCCCTTTTTCTTGATAAAAATCAATGCCTGTCAAATAAAGATCTTTATAACCCATTGCAGTTGCCACTGCACACATATAGACGCCTGATGTAATCCTCTTATTCTCATATAGTTCGTGATATTGTAAATGAGCATCAAAAGCTCGTAGTTTTTTTAAATAGCTATGACCAAGATCGATTTGTGGTAGTAATTTTTCTAAACGCTGGATTTTCTTTAATTCTGAATCCCCTAAATTTAGAAAAGATGATAAAATAATATCAGCATATTCATATTCATTATTTTTAATTAATTGCATAAACGTATAGTATTGTTCAAAAATTACAGAACAATTAAAAAATACTTTTTTTATTTTCTTGCCAAGAAAATAATGATCTTAAAAATAAAATTGATTGCAACGGAAAACATCATAATCTTTAGGTAATAAACTATAGTCAATTGATTTTAAACTTGTTCCATTACCTGCAATAATGACAGACTTTGATTGATTGATTGATTGATTGATTGATTGATTGATTGATTGATTGATTGATTG
>ERZ1023420.329-NODE-329-length-13626-cov-4.016874_pt1 | contig 13626 bp, 10 predicted proteins | sample MGYA00380512_ERZ1023420 | MGnify/ENA primary metagenome ERZ1023420 (study PRJEB33173, sample SAMEA4830390) | metagenome | study: EMG produced TPA metagenomics assembly of the PRJEB25223 data set... | reverse complement strand
TAAAAATAACAGATGCTCCGCTTTTACCCGGTTCGCCTTGCGGTCCTTGAATTCCCGGTAAACCTTGCTCGCCTTTTTCACCTTGTTCACCTTTAGGACCTCGCAAACCACGTAAACCATCAGCGCCTTGTTCACCTTTAGGACCACTTTTGCCAATCGGACCTTTGAATAAGTCAGGGTGTTCATTTAGATAAGTAATAATATCTTGACCTATTCTATCTTTAAAATTTTTATCTAGTTTTTCGTATTGGTTTGAAGACATCGCTTTTAAAATGTAATCTTCTAAGTTTTCAACGTTAAGTTGTTTACCGATTAAATCTGTAAATCCACTATCTTCAATATGGAAGAAGAATTTACATACTTCAGAACTTTCATCTTCACTTTCAAGTGTAATTATTGCATCAACTCGACCAGCGTGTTTAATAATTTCACTATCTAAATTGTACTGTACTAATCCAATTTCTGGATTAACCACATCTAAACCTTTTACAAAAACAGACGTGTCAGCACATTTAAGATAAATACGTGGAACTTTGTTATCATTTTTAAGATTAACAGGTTCTTGTACAACTTCATCTTGATAATTCACTTCTTTAAGCAACTTAATACGTAAAGCTGCTGTACCATCATCTTTTGTGTAAAAATTAACATCAATATTACCTAAATTAACGCCTCGTTCACTGATAATTGGTTCTAATTCTTTATTTTTATAATTCATATTGCACCTCGCTATAATATTGTATGTACGGCTCTATACCCGCAATATACAGCCGTATAATCATTATTTATATCTATCTCTAATATAATATTCGCCTTTCATACCGATTTGTTTATAAAGATTATAAATCGTATTCGCTTGATGTTTACACCAGTTAATATCCGTTGCATATTGATGTGTCCCCGGTGATTGAGGGTTCCAACGCATACGATAAAGTGTTTGTTGACCGTTATCGATATAACCTCGTCTTACAAATTTAGCACCACCAATAATAGCTTTAGCTGGTGTAGTCCAACCGTAACTTTTAGCTAAAGTCATAGCGTAGTTTGGATTAGAGTCATAAGCACCTATACCAAAGTAGTTATACGCTCCATATCGACCACTTGCAAAGTTCGAAGTACCATATCCACTTTCTAAAAATGCATGAGCAATTAAATATATTTCGTTGATATTATACTTCTTACAACCATCTGAAAAGGCTTGTCCCTGTCCAGATAATGTTCCTTTACCTTTTAAGATTTGATTTAACTTACTAACTGGAATGCCTTGATACTTACCTAAATTAAGCATTTGGTAACGCATTTTGCTATCATTCCAAATTTTTGCATTGTTCATAGCTGCCGATGTAGCACTTCGACTAGCGTTGTACCAACCACTACCATAATTGACTTGTGGCGCTCTAGCCATTTGAATATTTAGTGCATTATTGTAGGTGTATTTACTATATGCAACCGTAATAGTAGGTTGTCTTTTCTTGACTGTGGTTGTAGTTTTAGTAGTTGATGTTGGCTTAGATGTTGACGTATTTGTACTTGTGGATGATTTATTATCACTACTTGAAGTAGTTTCATCATCTTTTGGCACTTCGACCTTAATCTTACGTTTAGTTATTTTATCTGCTGGAATATCATTGAGTAATTTTTCTCTGTTTTGATACAGATTGATTAACGCCTCTATTGTCTTATCTTCAACCTTTTTACTTGGCTTACCTTTTGCTACTGTGTTCCAGACACCGTGTTCTAAGATCGTTCTCCAATATTCACTTTCGATTTTAAATGATGATTTTTTCATAGGAATGCCATGAAATTTCATGCGACCAATTAAATAGTTCATTGCATGTATTTCGTTCAAAATAAAATCATTCTTACTATCCGAATAATCACCACATACCTCAACAACTAAACTATCTGGCGCGCTAGGAACTTCAATTTGTTCGTATCGTGGTTGCCAAATATAATTTCTATCAATGTAATAATGAGGTAATTCTGCTTCTCGAATGTATTTTCTTCTCGTTGTGTACAAGTCAAGCACGCTACACATTGTGCCAGCGTCACGTATCAATACCTTTTTAGGCGATTTCCCTCTATCTCTACCTTGTGCTATTCTATGTGGAATAAATGTGGGATAGTTCGTTTCTATATCATCAACAGTAAATTTAATTTCTTTTACATCTTTAACTACTGTTTTTGTTTCAGTAGGCGTAGTTGTCGGAGTGCTTGGTTTAGTTGTAGTATTAGTGTCTTTGGGCGGTGTACTAGGTTTTGGAGTTGGTGTTGGCTTTGGTTTAGGTTCTGCTTTATATGGTGGTCTAACGAAATAAAGACTTCCACCCCTACCGCTATAATCATGATTTACATATGCAGCGACTGAACCTCTATATTGATTCGCTCCGTACCAGTTCTGATCAACACAACGAAAACGATTAGTATCACTAGGACCAACTACAATTGCAGTATGTCCAGCCCAACCATAAGTCCAAACAGCTACGTCACCGGGCTTTGGAACAAATGAAGGAGTATTTGCATATATTTTCCACGAAGTATCTGGGTAGTTGGCACGTCTAGCCATAGCATTCGCATTACCCCATGTTCTAAATCCCCAATATCTTTCAAAGATGTAGTTAGGTAAGTCCCAACACTGATACCCATATCTTCCATCTATATCAACACCGCGCCGATTATTAGCCATCCATTTAGCCCAATCTACAACTTGCGAAGCTGTTGGTTTACCACTTGAAGGTAAAATTGCCATTTATCCACCTTCTTTTTTGCATAATAAAAAGCCGACACAAATGTGCCGACTTACTTTTTAACTTTTATATTTATCTCTGATGTTTCGTTATCTTCAAGTTCTTTATTATATTTAGTTGTCATTTCTTCTTTTATTTCAGTAGTAATTGATGGTGGTTGATTTCCTTCATTCTTCATAACAGCTAATCGTTCAGCTAATTGTTTAGGTACTAACACACCCATAGCTGCACAATTTTCAATTACCGATAAGGCTTCGTTTGCAATGTAAAACAAGATGGTAATCATAATTAAACCACCGCTTAACGATAGTATTTGGTCAATTACATTTGAAACAACGATTATGACAAAAATAAGTATTTTCCTTCCATAACCAAATAGCCCTTTTCTCGACCATAACCTTTTATCTTTAATCGCTTTAACAATTCCAGTTAATATATCTAACACCATCAATAAAATCAGTACATATAGCAACTTCAAATCACCAGCATAAAAGAAGGTTTTAAATTCTTCTGACTGAATAATTTTGACTTTAACATCTTCCAATGACTTAGCACCTTCCTTCTATTGAGTTGTAGCAGTTGTCGTATCAATCCAAATTTTTTGTAGTATCTTCTGGAGGTGTATCACTTATAACAATATTATCTCCATCAACAATTTCATCTGACGGAACATCAATCGGATCATTATCCATATCTGTGCCAACTACAATTTGAGATGTGTAATTAAACCAATCCGTCCATGCATTATCACTATCATTTAATTGTGTGCGTATATACATCTCGTTTTTACCATTCGGCCAGTAAATGACTTTCGTTTGATTAGGATAAGCCATAACTTTAATTGCCCCTTCTGTACCTTCTAAGTCTGGAGTGTTAAGTGGTGCGATAGCATAATATTCTCCAGAAGTAGAAACGAAGTCCATTGTTTCAAAGTCTGGATTTACGATAGATTTTAACGTTCCATCAACATCATATAGGGTATTGTTATAACTACTTTCTTCTAATTGTTGTTGAACGATTTCACTAATTATGCTAGTTAGATTTTGTTCATTACTATTAGATGTTGTCGGTGCGTTATTTAAGCGTTCATTCAACTCTGTAAATGTAACGTAATCAACTAATTTAGTGTTCAAGTATTCTTCTGTAAGTACACTATCTGCACTACTTTTGATTTGTTCTAAGATAGCATCTGATTCTTGTTGCATTTTAAGAATGTTTTCATTTACACTTTTTTGAGTGCTATCTGCTAAATTATTAAGTGAAGTTTTTGCATTTTCGATAGTTGTCGTTAATTCAGTTTTTTGTTCACTAATGAAGCTATCAAAATTCACTTGAATATCATCTAAACTTTTTAATCCTATTTTAGCTTCAACAATTTCTTTTTTAGCATCTTCAATAAATCTATCAATTTGACGAATGTATTTAAGTTTAATTTCATTATCAATTTTATTGATAAGTGCATCTTTAACGTAGAATCTAAACTCATTTAATACCACTGTATCTCTACGACCTACTGCTTTTAAGTAAAGTTGACCTGTTACCCACGTATCTGTCGCAGCACCTAAGAAATCACTATCAACATTTACTTGAACAATTCCATTTAGAGGATCAATAAAGTTTTCAACATCATGCGTAATGTATGAGCCATTTTCTGATTCAAGATATGCATATATCTCACTATTAGCTTTTCCAATTTGTAATGGATAAATACCTTTCATCACTTGAAATGTGAGAATAGCGGTATTTACATCTAAGTTATAAAACTGTATATATTCGTTACTAATTGGTCTTAGATATGTTGAATCAGAAGCAATTAACTGTGCTTCTTTATATATACCGTCCATTTAACTAGCCTCCTTATTTTTTAGTAATAATGTCATTTCTAATATCATAAGCTGATTCATAATTAGGATAAATTTGCTTGAATGTTTTCTCTTTTTGGTTACCATACCCAGTTGATGTAAATGCTTGAAATGCATTGTGTGAGCCAGTTGGAATAAATTTAATGTTTTGGATCAGTTGTTTAATATGACAAACGCCTTCCGAGCGTCTAACTTCAACAGGACACATAACTTCTGCTGTTCTATGAACGTCATTTGGTGTAACACTAGACATTTGAACTGGGGCAATAGCATTTATAGGAATCGTATGAATACCTTTAGGTAATTTATGCTCTGTTTTAAACAACTGACGCTCATCAGATTTTCCGTTACTACTCCACGGGTTGTAGTTTTGCACCACCATTGGACTCACACCAAACGTTGTATCTCTATCAACTTCTACTGTAATAGAGCCATTCATTTCTACAATACCGTTAGCAGTAATATTAAAACGTTGTTGTGTCATCAACATTCGTTGCCACTTGTTTGTAGCAATAAGACTGAATGTAGGTACGCCTTTATTGTTATATCTATCGCTATATACAAACGATTTAGCAAAGGCTTCATTCGACGTTCTACCTTGACCACTATTATTTGTTTGCATTAAGCGAATAATGATATTACCCAAGAAATTGACTGAACGCCACATTTCTTCTGCGCCACGAGGTTTACCAGCACGCCCTTCATAAATTTCTGGTAGATAAGAAGTGATATTTTTCTTAATGCCTACCCAGTTAGAAAATGAGCTTAACGTACTAGACCCCCATGTAACTAAATCTCCATGATTACTCACATCTTGCATGAACTGTGTCATAAGATTATGGTCTTGATTAGAAAATCTTGGATAGAATAAACAATAATCTGATACTTGAGAAACAATGTTATGACAATCAACATGCGCAGTAATATGATTAAGTCCTTCAACTAACTTCTTCATATTTTTTGACTCTTGCTCACTAAATGGTGATTTACCTTTAAAGTTTTTGCCAGTTGGATCAGTTCCTTTGCCAGCTTTCCAGTTGTAGTCAAAGTTACGATTAAGGTCTACGTTATTGGAGTTTTCTCGATTATCGTTAGCAAATCCATGTGGATTAACAATAGGCACACATACTATACGCACATTTTTACGTATATAAGCTAAATGTGGATCAGTATGCCACTTGTTCACAACCAAATCTAAAAAACGACTGTTAGCGTAAAATGCGCTGTATTCGTTACCGTGAATGCAACTTGTTAAAAGTAACGTTTTTGAATAATGTTGTGGTTCAAATGTATATGAGTAAACACTGTACTCTCCCGATTGGTCTTTACCAATATATGTTTTACGACAATACTCATTATCGACAAATTTATCGTAAAAGATTTTTAAATTTTCAACCGGTTCGTTGTGCAATGGCGTTTCATTTTCTCCACGTTTAGCTCCTTTGATATATGGTGGAGTCCAAAGATAGGAGCTATCAGCAGCAATATTCAATTCTTTATTTAAATCATTTCTTAAAAAATTGAAATCACGTCCTAATCTATCACCTAATGTTTTAGATACTTTACCGTCTACACTTGCTCTTGCATCAATGATTTCTTGTTGGTCATTAGCGAGTGTAGGTACTAAAAATGCTCTCATTCTAGCATCTAGCCAGTTTATAGAGTCTTTTACACTTCTTGTTGAGCCATCTGCAAATGTATGTTTAATCTGATGCGATTGATGCGCTTCATTATCAACAAAATTATGTCGATGTAATTGATCTTCCACGTAAGTTACCATGTCGCGTGTAGAAATAAAATTAAGTTCTAATTCTCTTACGTGTCTAGCACCAAATATATTTTCGAGACTCGTGTAAATCGTCTTACGCATTATCGTTGACCTCCTTAATTTTCAGATTTCCATTTTCATCAATGGTTAGCTCTTTACCACTCAAATCTATAATAGTTCCATCTACTTTCTTAGCAGTTAATTTTGAAGATGTATCAATAGAATCTAACTTCTTCTTATCTTCTGCACTCATCAATCCGGCTTTATCAGATGAAGCATTGCTCTCTTTATCCATTTTGATGGTAGTTGCTAATATACTTGAAGTTATTGCACTATTTGTTCGATAATCTCTTACAAATTCTCCGCCGCCTAAACCACCAATTGCGTTTGCTGCTATACTAATACGATTCATATATCTATCGTACCTTTTGTAATCGCCAAGCGTGACTTCTTGATTAATGATTACATTGTTTAAATCTAAGGTGGTTTTGACTTCAACAATTCTTACAAATTCATTTAATCCTAATACTGAATGGCGTACTTTAACTATATCGGCCACTTTTGGAATAGCATTTGGGTAGTGTTTATTTAAAACTATGAAATCTAAACTTATAGAACGTTTGATAGAATCATCTATAGCCTTTTGTAACTTGGCTTTCATTAATTCTTCATCTTTAATACGACCATCTTTAATTGGTTCACCATGATAATATCCAATATCTTTCGCATCAGGATGTTCAAATTTCATAATTAAACCTGCGCCTGTCATACCTTGCTCATCTGTATAATCACCATATCCCCTAATATATGTGGCCATTTCGCCAGAATCTTCTTCAACCTTTAAAGCGTTAGCATTTATTTCGTTATCAATTTGATAATTAGCTCTCTTTTGGAGATATGGAACAAAAACAAAAGTATATTTTTTAGTTTTTTTATCGAATTCAATATCAAATTCTAAATCCCAATGCGCCATTGCTTTTTTAATTAATTCTTCTACAGTTTCGCCTTCTCCAGCATTTTCAAATTCAGATGAAGGTAATTTCTCTGTTAAGCGATAATTTAATCCCGAATCTTTAAAAGCAATGTCTAAGAATTTTTCTGGTTTAAAACTACCATTAATTGGTGCATATATTCGACGACGTTTAATAATATCAATTGGTTTATAACGACAAGTTATAGATACTTGTTGCTTATTTCCTACAGATTGACGATCAATCATAAATACTAAGTATTCTGTATCATCATCTGGCCCCCAAACCTTAGAAACCGACCATCTTCTGTTGATTGATCTAACAACATCATAGTTATATTCGTCTTCATCTAATTGAAACTCGATAATAGGTTCTGAGCTTACTTTAGATGTATGTTCTACTGTGGTGTAGACTGGTTTGCCACGACCACGTGGAGGACTAATTAATATTGGCAATTTGTAACACCTACTTATAATAAAATTTCATATCGAATTTGACTGATTTTACTTGCTGATTAAATTCAAATTCATTCCAACCATGTTTAAATTTAGGTTGTGGACCTGATGCCTCATTATTAATTGGTGTGCCATTTTTGAAAGTCTGTACACCATCATATACAATCTTGTCACCTTTTTTCATTTTGATACCACGTATCGTCATAACATCTGAATGACTCATAGTGAACTCAAAGTTTTCTGTATCTTCGCCTAAGATGATCGTCACTTTTTTATACATATTAAATTGATCGTTATCAGCATTACCGTGATAATAAACTATGTTATTCCAAATGTTTGTAAAAGAATATGTTCGTGATGCATCTTGCTCATCAAATGGAATAAGCATATCTGTAGACCACAATTCACTTTCTGGACGTTTTTCTAAATCAAGTGACGTTCCAATACTTTCAGCAAAAGGTAATTCGACTGTTTCAAATTCTAATGTAAAATTAACAATCGTCCCTTTTTGAGAAGGAACGATTGTGTTTACATATTTAACTTGATATCTTTTACCGTTAACAAAATAATCATCATTATATTGATCATGATCGTATCTTAAATTGTTATATTCATCTACTTCCTGATAATCATCTGCAATAGGCTCTATAAATCTATAATTACGCTTTTTGCTTCTTCTTAATTCTCTAAGCCAAAACGGTTGAGTATCAACAGTTAAAGAATATAATTCATCTCTTAATCTGGATACATCATTTAATTTAGTTGCATCTACAAAACACGGTACACTAATCTTTCTTTTAGTGAAAACACTAGAGAGTAATACACGACCATGTGCATTTTCTTTAGTTTTATAAGTATCATCTACTTCCATACTTTCAACAATGACATCTTTAACTTTAAAACCGAAGTCGGACAAAGTATAAGATGTTCCATTCATTTTAGTTATTTCAATATCCATTATCCGACCTCCTAGAATGAAAATTTCATATCTCGTTTAGCGTTTTGATTATTAACGATTGCTGCCAATGCATCATTGTTAACATCCATTTGGATAGTCACAACACGTTGGTTAGGTGATGCATTAATTTGATGTGTATGTTGTACTTGAGCATTTACTGATGCTGATGCATTTCTAAAATCACTTTGAATTTTAGGTACATTCAATGATGAATTAAATCCAGAACTTACTCTTGATGCAATTGAAGAAGCTAAGTCTATAACTTTACTACCTTCTGCATTCATTCCTAAATGCATACCGGCCATAGTATAACCACCAATCGCTTTAAATACTCTAGATGGAGAATGAATACCTAACGCGCTTTTGGCTGCATTGACTGCACTTTGTGCGACATTCTTGGCTGCATTGACTACCCATGACATTCCGTTCATGATACCTTGAACTAAACCACGCATTAAATCCATTCCGGCACTAGCAAATTGGCCGACGAAACCAACAATTGTGCTATAAGCACGTTGCATCCCACCTTGGACTTGTGAAACTGCATTAGAGAAACCGTTTATCACGCTAGAAACGAAATTAGACATGGCGCTAATGATTCCCGATACCCATTGAGAGCCACCGGTTACAACGTGATTATATGCTTCAGTCATTTTTTGCCACACAGTTTGTGCTACTTGACCAAACCATTGCGTTACACTTGACCATATTTGACTAAGGAATTGTGTTGTAGACGACCAAATTTGAGACCAACTTGAAATGCTTGTTCCAAGTATGGAATTTAGACTGGCAAATATGAAATTAGAAATTTGAGAGAAAATTGACTGTACCGCACCCCAAATGGTATTTAGCACATTTGTGAATGTATTTTGTAAAGTCTGTAGTGCGCCTGAAAAATCACCAGTAATTAATTGAATGAATGCAGTAAACAAACCAACTATAATTTGAATCACAGAGGATACGATTGCACCAATTGCAGTGAAAATTACTGATACCGCAAGCCACAGTCCCTTAAATGCTTCTACTAGGAAATTAATCGCTTGTACGACTACAACACCTAGAATTTGATTAATGAAATCGCCGAATTGTTGGAAAATAGGAATTAATGGTTCGATTGTTTGCATGATATTATCGTATAACTGCATAAACCAATCTATGACTGACTGAATCGCTCCACCAATCGTAGTAGAAATTACATCCCACGCATTTGTGAGTGCATCTCTAACACTATCATTCGTGTTCCATAGCCATACGAGAATCGCTACTACTGCAGCAACTGCACCAATGATTAATAAAATAGGAGCATCTAAAGCAAGGAATGCAGCACCTAAGTCTTCAAGCGCAGTCATTAAACCACTGCCAATTGCAGTTAAACCTTCAATAGTAGTACCTGCACCAGTTAAAACTCTTACAAATTTACCAATAAAGTCAATTGCTCCCATAATTGGCGGACCTAGTGTCATAAAGATACCAGCTAATGTTGCTATCAGTCCTAACATTATGCCAATTGCAGGATGCGCAGCAGTTAATGATTCTACAAAATCAGTAATTGCTAAAGCTACATCTAATACAACAGCTGCAAAAGGCGCCATAGCAGTAGCAACATTAATAATTATGTTGATGATATTTCCTAGTAACTGAATAAGTTTAGGTCCGTTCTCTTGAACATACTCAATAAACTTTTTAAATCCATCACTTTGAGCAATTGTGGCACTCCAATCTTCAAATTTTTGTGCCATATCTGCTAAACCTTGCAAGACCAGATGTGTATTAGGCGCAAATGCTTTCATTAAGTTAAAAATACCTTTGAATGTTGAACTAAATATCTGTCCGATTAAAGGTAAGTTTTGTTTAGTATATTCAATGAATGACTTGATCGCATTTTGACCTTCAACGGATTGCGCCCATTCGTTAAATGCAGCACCCATTTTCTTAAATCCTTGTGATACCCATTCAGCTAACGGAGCAATTTGTGTAAGGACACTAATCAAACCACTACCAAATGAGCCTGCAGCTTCTAGCATGTTATTAAATATTCTCACGCCAGTAGTTCCCATCATTTCAAAGAAACGTTGAGCTACTTGCGAATTTTTAACCCAATCAAGCATTTTAGCACTTGCTTGTTCCATTCCATTAGATACACCACTAATGAATGGAGTAAGACCAGCTAATGCTGCTTTTGCAATATCTATACTATTTGCTAATGTGTTGAATATTTGAGCCTGATTCTGTTTAATCAGTCCGGCCCATGCATTTTTCAAACTATCTAATGAAGCTTCATAACGCTCGGTTTCTTTAGTCGCCTTTAAAGTTCCATCAGCTAACATAGTTAAAGCGCTAATTCCCATAGCACCAAAAGCAACTACACCAGCACTAGCAACGCCAAATGCACCAGCTAAACCTAATGCACCACCTGCTACTACACCAATCGCATTCATTACTGCCATTAAGACAGGAACCAAACTTGCGATAATTGGTACTAATAATGTAATGTTAGAAATCAAAACACCTTTTATCATATTTCCGAATACAGTACCAATTGTGCGGATTTTAGTCGCTAATCTATCCCAAGATTTTGTCGATTCATCAATACCAGCACTTAATGCTCTCAAGAAACCTTCTGCTTTATCGCTATCAAATTCTATCCGAGTGCGAACTTTATTAGGAATACTGCGTAACATTGATTTAAAAGTAAGTACTTCTGCAGTTGCTAATCCAGAGTCTACTTCAATAGCTGTTTTTACTTTCTTACCGTCTAAATTGCTAAGTTCTCGTTTGGTTTTGTGAAACTTAGTGACGAATAATCTATCATTCAAATCAATTGCAGTCTGAACAGATTTACGGTCTAAAAGATTTAATGCTCGCTCATAATTGCTGATTTTCGATTCAGCTTTCCCAGTATCTGCATCTATTTCTGGTTCTACATGGATTTCGTCTATATATTCTAAATCACGTTCTATAGCGTCGATACCTATATCAAAATCATGCTTATCAATATCAACTTCAACTGTAGGCTTTTCGCTTTCAAGACGATCAATCTGTGCATTAATTTCATCTATTTCAGCATCAAATTTAGCTTTTTGTAAATCAACTTCAGGACTTGCATCAATACCATCGATTTCTTCTAATTGGCGAATAACTTCTTCTTTTTTAATCTCTAAATCAATAATATCTGCATCTATTTCCGCAGTTGAACGCTTTCCATCTAATTGATTTAATGCTTTTTCAGCTTGCTTAACCTTAGTTTCTAATTGAATATCATCTGCTTTCAATTCAACATCATCAATTTTTCTAGCTACTGAATCATACCTTTTTAGCAAGTTGATAGCTTGGTTAATAGCTGATTTAAACCGTCCAGTTTCTGCTTTCAATTCGTTACTGACTGTGTATTCAGTGTTAGGCACTATTCCACCCCCTTACTTATAGCTCTTTTATTTGCATTAGCTATTGCTTGAAGTAATGCGTTTTCATTAGGTGATACTTCATCATTTTCATTAGCGAATTCGATTGATTTACCTTCTAAAATTCTTCTGTAATTAACTTCATAATCAAGAATATCGTTAGCAGTTTGATAGTGATAAACGTGTTCCGGATTCTTTTCTGTACCAACATTTTTAGTAGCTGCTGCATCTCTAATAGCAAACGCTAACTTATATCTTTCGAATTCACTGCGAAGTACATCTAACTCCAACGCCCACATTCGAAAGTGAAACTCACGAAGTGTTAAATTATTAATTTCTTCAAGACTAGTAATTTTTAAGTCCGACATACACATTAATACAATTCTTTCGTATGTAGCCGGTAATTCTTCATTTACTTCTCTTTGCTGTTGTTTAGAATATCTTGGGTTAGTACATTCTTTCCCAATTCCTCAATAATGATCTCACCGAATTTTTTAAGTGAACCATATTCTTTGATTAGTGAAACTAAAATTTCTTCTAATTCTTCATCATTTTTTGGCGCATATTTTTGATTGCGAGTTGTTGCTTTAACAATTTTTGACATAGCAATTAAGTTACCAGATTCAAGTTTAGGTACTAACATCTCTAAACCTTCACCTAGATTGATACGGTCTTGTACTGTGAAACCTAACGCTTTATCAATCGCATCTAATTGACCTAATCCAAACTGCATTTCTAAATCTTTTTTGCCATTTTTAATTGTAATCATATCTACACCTCATCATTTTATTTGTATAAAAAAAGAGCAGGCGTATCGCCTACTCTAAAAGTTTTTCTATTTACCTGTTGAAGTTGTGCTACTTGTTGTGGAACTTGTTGTTCCGCTTACTTTAGGTTGTGGAATGTTATTAGCCAATCCATCATTAGCAGGATCATCAGCAGTAGTATTATGGAATTTATATCCATATTCTTCCAATTCTTTTTCAACTTGATTAGGAATTGATGCATAACCACGTTGATAGCATCCCCATACACCAAATTCTAATTCGTATTCATCATTACCCCCAGATTCACCTTTAAGTGTGAATTTATTAAATTTACCTTGGAAATACTTAGCTTTAAATTTACCAGAATCTCCACCAGTACCTTCAATTTTACTTTCAATTTCCCACATCTCATATGGAACTTTATCAACTACAGCATCTTCTACTTCATCTGCAAAAGGATCACCATAAGTCATTTTAGCTGTTGCTGTTGCTGCAGTTTCAGTAGAACCGTCAGTTGAAAAACTACCGTCCATAGTATCTTCTGAATCTGTATCTGTTTCATGACCTAATTCGAATTCTGTCATAAACATCATACGGTCTGCATCTACTGCTTCCCCTAATTTTCTAAATAGATATAATCTATCTTTACTCTTTTTAGGATTCATCTATATACCTCCAATTTAATAAGATTTATATT
>ERZ1023420.324-NODE-324-length-13769-cov-58.663410_pt1 | contig 13769 bp, 14 predicted proteins | sample MGYA00380512_ERZ1023420 | MGnify/ENA primary metagenome ERZ1023420 (study PRJEB33173, sample SAMEA4830390) | metagenome | study: EMG produced TPA metagenomics assembly of the PRJEB25223 data set... | reverse complement strand
ACACCCTAATCATACAAAATGAATTGTTGAAATTACAGCAATTAAAATGTATGATTAGGGTGTATATTAATTATGAGGTGAAACTAAATGATTGTGGGCTATGCGCGGGTATCATCAGTAGATCAAAATTTAGAAAGACAACTTGAAAATTTAAAAACATTTGGTGCTGAAAAAATTTTTACAGAAAAACAATCAGGTCAATCTATAGAAAACAGACCCGTCTTTCAAGAAGCATTGAACTTTGTGAGAATGGGAGATCGTTTTGTCGTGGAATCAATTGATCGTTTAGGTCGTAATTATGATGAAGTCATTAATACCGTTAATTATCTTAAAGAGAAAGAAGTACAATTGATGATTACCAGTCTACCAATGATGAATGAAGTCATTGGTAATCCATTATTAGATAAATTTATGAAAGATTTAATTATACAGATATTAGCAATGGTTTCAGAACAAGAAAGAAATGAAAGTAAACGTCGACAAGCTCAAGGGATTCAAGTTGCGAAAGAGAAAGGCGTATATAAAGGACGACCTTTATTATATTCTCCCAATGCGAAAGATCCTCAAAAACGTGTTATCTATCATCGTGTTGTAGAAATGTTAGAGGAAGGCAAAGCGATTAGTAAAATTGCGAAAGAAGTGAATATTACAAGACAAACTGTTTATAGAATTAAACACGATAACGATGATTTGTTTTAATAAACGGTTTTTCAATGCAAATGAGAGCTTCTCACAGCGTCTGAAAACTTATGGTGATCAATTATTCTGAGATTTTAATATTAAAACAAGAAAAGAGAGAACCAATAAAAAGCTACCTAATAACTGGTAGCTTTTTATTTATCGTAATTTTAATATATATCTGATTTTTTCATATTTCCAGCCTTAACTTCTGCTGTATCATATATTGCGATAAATGCGTCTGGGTCTACATCATTTATAATTTCTTTAAGTTTTTGTTCTTCGAGTTTATTAATAACACAAGAAATTTCTACAAATGAATTATTTTCTTCATCAATAGTCACTTTTGTAAATGTGCAATACCTTCCCAGTCTTTCTTTAATTTCTTTATTCATAATGTCATAATCTTTTGTAATAATTTTAAACGTTTTCGAACCACTTAGTCCTTCTTCAATAATATGTATAACTTTTGAAGCAATAAAATATGCGAGCGCTGATAAAATGGCACCTTTAAAGCCAAAAACAGTAGAAACAAGTATAAATACGAATGTATTGAGAAATAAAATTAAATCACTTGTTCCGAAAGGTAACTTTCTAGATAATAAAACGGCTAACATATCTATACCATCTAATGCCCCACCATTTCTAAGGGCAAGACCCATGCCTAATCCAATAACAACTCCACCAACTACAGTAATAAGTAGTGAATCACCTTCAATAATTGTTGGTACATGATGCATAATCGAAGTGAATATAGATAATGATAAGATACCTATTATTGAAAATATAGCAAACTTACGTCCGATTTGTTTATAACCTAACCATATAAATGGTAAATTGATTATTCCTATTAATATTCCTAAAGGTAAACCAAACAAAGTGGAACCTACAATACTAATCCCTGTGACTCCTCCGTCAGAAACGTTATTTGGGATTAATATAGATTCCAAACCATATGCTGTAATAAGTGCCCCAATTATAATAAGTAAAATCCTGCCGAATGATATAATCACCATTTTTTTTGTCATTTTTGAACTCCTATTTTTATTATTAAAAAGTCTTCACCTATATTATAACTTGTTTTATCAATTTAATGAAATTGGTGTTAATGATTGATATCATATTTTTTTAAACAAAATTCTAAAAAAGATAATTTAATGTTTAATCAGCGTCTAATACTCAAAGTAAATAAATGAAAAATTTCCCAAGGCATTTACAAATATATTAAAATACACCAATCTCTAAAATTTTGAAGATTGGTGTATTTTAAATCAGTTTATCTGGTTCCTACATCATTTGCAATTTCAGTTTTTTTATTTTTAATATGATAAATACCTGCTTGAACACTTCCAAAATTAGGATTATCTTTTTCTTCTTTAATATTGTAACCTTGATTTTGAAGTATATCTAAATACTTTTTATTCATCCCTTTTTCAAAATGTACTGTATTACCATCATTATAAAATCTAGGTTTATATATACTATCTTGCAACGATCCATTACCTCTAAGGTAATCAATAATTACTTCATTAAGAATAGTTGGTATTTTATTTCCACCAGGGCTACCAATTCCCATATAGTAGTCTGGTCCAACTATAATTGTTGGAGATATATATGACCTTGGCACAGTATTTTTAGCATGATAATTGTTACTATCTTTATTATCAGAGAAGTTCGTCATGGAATTATTCATATAGAATCCTTCATCCATATATTTACCAGACCCAAAGTATCCTGATAGTGTATTTGTCGTACTCGTCATTTGACCTTGTTTGTTAACGACTACAAAGTGTAAAGTACTCGTTTTCTTAACACTATTATCGCTAATAGAGTCAGATGTATTTTGATTGTTATATTTATTACTTATATACATATTTGAAAGGTATTCTTGAGAGAAGTTCGTTTTAGCATTAACGATATCTCTATTACTGTACATTAAATCTCTTCCTGATAAAACACTATTTAAGTATTGTTCATCACTTTGACCATTATTAAGCATCTCATCTAATTTTAAACCTTGTAGCATTAATCCGCCACCTAAGGGATTAGATGATGAATAAACATGGGTATTTAAATACTTTGTTTCACTTGGTTTTTTCTGTTTTGATTTATAATTATTAAAATCAGTTTTATCAATCTGGCCGTTTAATTCTGTAGTTAGATGCTTTGCAAGTTTATCGTAAAAGTAATTAGGCCCATTATTTTTAATGCCTTTTAATGTTTTAGTAAGTTGTGGCTGCTTTACAATATCTCCATTTTTAACAGTATTACCATCTCCTTTGAAAAAAGGAGATGATTTATCAATACCTTTGCTATATTTTTTTACTTTGCAACAGAACCCATATTTTTTAATCACTAATAATGCAGAAAAATTAAGAATACGCTTAGAAGAATTATTTAATGCAAATACAGTTTATATACAAAGAATAAAAGATAGACCATTAGAAGCGCGTAAAGATGTTGATGAAAGAGATTTAGAAAAAATTGATCAATGTGTTATTTTATTTGGTGATGTGAAATTAATGATTGCAGATGATACTGAAGGACTTCCAATTACTAAAGGAAATAATGTTTCTTTGTGTGTGACATTCGAAAATGTCGAAGACACAAAGAGAATTTATGATAAATTCGTTGAATTAGGCTCTGAAATTTTATTACCTTTTGCTCCGAAATTTTACACGGAAGGTTACGGATATGTTAAAGATGAATTCGGAATTGCTTATCATCTCTTTACCAAAAGAAAAAATTAAAAAAAGAGCATATATCATATGCTCTTTTTTTAATCATAATTTACATAATCGATGATTATCAGAAGTTCCAGCACTATAAAAGGTGTATCAAGGGTTTATAAACCCTTGATACACCTTTTACATTCATTTTTAATTACCGAAGAATCGACTCCAAAATCCTTTTTTAGGTGGTTCTACCTCCTTATTATCGTCAGGATCACTCTTCGTTTCTTCAACGAACTTATCTTCTTTTATTAATTCACCTTCATTTGTACTGTCATTCTCTTTCTCTTCGGCTATATCCTTGTAATTTACTTCTGTTGGTTGACACTTTGTTTGTTGTTGATTGATATTTTGTGATTCTTCAGTAAAAGTTGCTTCTTGCGGATCAATATTTTGTCTATTATTCGTCGCTGTATCAAAAGAATAATTAAGCTGTCTTTCTTCTTCTAATTGGCTTTCTAGTTTTTGAATCTTTTTATTACTTTCTAATGCTAATACTTGTTGGTTTTCAAGTAATTTCGACCTTTCTTGTAATTCTTTTCTATAAAATTCTATTGTCGTTTCATGACGTTTTTCTTGTTTTTCAAGTTGTTTATTTAAAGTATCTATTTGCTTTTCGAGTAGTTCAATTATTTGAACATCATATTTAGATTCGTTTTTTTTATTATCTGTTTTAACTTTCTCTGAACTTATATTAGTACTTTCAAAGCCATATTTCTTTTTATTTCTGATTACTCTTTGAATGATTTTTTCTACATCAACATCATTTTTAATGAATGAAGTATTATCCTGTTTTACTGTTTCTATATTCAATCTTTTTATATTATTAAATACAGTCTGTTTACTAACTTCCAATTCTTCACTTATTTCTTTAACGCTCTTCATATCTTCAACCCTTTATAAACACTTTATCAACCCTTTATAAATAAATTTTATCATAAATACTTTTATAAAGGGAGCTTGAGCAGTCTTAAAAAACCTTTTATAAACAGTTGACAAGATCATCGTCAACTGTTTATAAAAGGTTTTTAGTGGGATTATAATATCTTTTATATGTTCTTTTTTAATGATATAATGTTCATAATACGTTTTAGTCCCAACTACTGGTAATAGTTGGGACTGGGTAATAAAACGTTACAATACGTTAGCTATTTAATTTGATATATGTATTATATACAACAATATCTACAGTTTGCAAGTCAAAAAGTTATGTGGGTTTGTAATGTTTTATTACCTCTATTCAAATTTAATTGGAAAGAGGTTTTTTATTATGTCTCGTAAAAATATTAAAAATCAAGCAAGTCAAAACTTTTATATGCTACATAAAGCATTATTTGTTAATGAAAAATATAAAAAATTAAGTGATAGTGCCAAAGTTACTTATGCAATTCTCAACGATAGAGTTAGCTTGTCGATTAAAAATAATTGGGTCGATGATAATGGGGATATATATTTCATTTTTACAAATGAAAGTCTCCAGAATATATTAGACAAAAGCAAGAATACAATTACTAAAATAAAAAAAGAACTTCAAGCAGTAGGGTTACTTGAACAAATACGTACAGGATTTAATAAACCTAATAAATTATATTTGCATGATATAGAAACTAATATTAGTGTAGAAAAAAGTATTCAATCCTCATCTATAACCTACAATGACAAGGAGTCCCAAAATTTGGGACTCCAGAATCCCGAAATTTGGGACTCCAGAAACTCAAAATTTGGGACTCCAGAATCCCAAATTTTAGACCCTAATGATACTGATTATAATGATACTGATTATATTAAGACTGAGAGTAATGATACGGATGATTTGAATGATAAGAAATTAACATATCCTAATAATCATACAAATCATTCAAATCACGACAATTCAAACTTTAATAATGAGGCTTTAAAATTCCAATTACTCGAAGAACTACCGCAAAGTATTCAAAACTATCTAAGTAACTTTGAAGTAACTGAAATTGAAATTATTAAAACTGTATTATTAAAAGCCAAAACATCTTTCAACAATACGATTGATAGTTATTACTTGTTAGAAGATATGGAAATCGAAATACTTCATGTTCTTAAACGTTTCAAAGCTATACTTATTCAAAAAAATGAAACCGTTGAAGCCATGCAAGGATACTTAATGAAATCTCTTAAATCTGAATTCGCTGAAATGCATACGCTTAATAAACGACGTGATCATTTACCAATCACTTCTTTATTTAATCAATAATGATTTAATTAGAGGGCATCTATTTAAAGATGCTCTCTTTTTAATTTACAAGTGGTTGCTAAGGCAACCACCTAGATCAAACGAAAGTAAGGGAGAGGATAACAAAATAACATCAACACAATGTCACAACATAGAATGCTGCTATTAAAGAAGGGAGGAACACATATGAGTAATAAGAAAAAGATTAAAGTTACATTGGCAATGGTTAATGTTCTTTTAACTGCAGTCGAACTTTATCTTCAATGGCAATTGAGTAAATCTGAAAATGAACTGTAGTTAAGCAAGCAGGTGGGACTAAAACAGAAACGTTTTAGTCCTATTTTTTTCTATAATATATTTATATTCGTTTAATAATGACTCAAACATGTCGCATAAGATGAAAAATAAAATGATCATTTAGCACTGTTTTAACTTTAAAAAATATAGCTAATCACTAATATATCATGTCAGTGTTCGTTTAACTTGCTAGCATGATGCTAATTTCGTGGCATGGAGAAAATCCGTAGATCTGAAGAGACCTGCGGTTCTTTTTATATAGAGCGTAAATACATTCAATACCTTTTAAAGTACTTTTTGCCGTATTGATACTTTGATATCTTGTCTTTCTTACTTTAATATGACGGTGATCTTGCTCAATGAGGTTATTCAGATATTTCGATGTACAATGACAGTCAGGTTTAAGTTTAAAAGCTTTAATTACTTTAGCCATTGCTACCTTCGTTGAAGGTGCCTGATCTGTAATTACCTTTTGAGGTTTACCAAATTGTTTAATGAGACGTTTGATAAACACATATGCTGAATGATTATCTCGTTGCTTACGCAACCAAATATCTAATGTATGTCCCTCTGCATCAATGGCACGATATAAATAGCTCCATTTTCCTTTTATTTTGATGTACGTCTCATCAATACGCCATTTGTAATAAGCTTTTTTATGCTTTTTCTTCCAAATTTGATATAAAATTGGGGCATATTCTTGAACCCAACGGTAGACCGTTGAATGATGAACGTTTACACCACGTTCCCTTAATATTTCAGATATATCACGATAACTCAATGCATATCTTAGATAGTAGCCAACGGCTACAGTGATAACATCCTTGTTAAATTGTTTATATCTGAAATAGTTCATACAGAAGACTCCTTTTTGTTAAAATTATATTATAAATTCAACTTTGCAACAGAACCCAAAAAGTTGCCTTTAGCATCTCAAATCCATTGTCGCTCTAAGGATCATAAGGTGCCTAAAAAGGTTTTAAAAAGATTTATAAAAAGATATTAAAAAGTTCGGGGCATTTTGCCCCTCACAAATTCAAAAGACAAAAAGGAAAGCAACCACTTTTGTGGTTGCTTTTTTATTTATAAAAATCATTAAGTTATTACCCTTTAATGCATTATTCCAATTGCTTTATTGACATTGAGCCGCGGAACCCTTAACAAACCCAAAACTTGTCGAATGGTCGGCATAATAGCGTGTATTACTTTTTGTTTTCTGAATAAGGTAAATAAAAGATGACGAATAGAGCACATGCAATCGCTATAAAAGAACCTATAAAAACCAAATAATCTCCTTCTTTTTTAGCTTTATACAGTGTCTTTACGTATAAATATATATTTAACCTAAAAAATAGATTAAAGTCGCTCATACGCCTTAAAAATGGCATATATGAGTAAACTAAATAAGATGTAAGGCACAAAATAAAACATCACGATCAGATATCGCCATGGTGAATGACCTGTTTTTAAGACGTGGTTAATCCAGTCATAAAAATGTTGTACGCCTAATAAGTCGCCTAATGGACTTAAGACTACAAAAGTAATCATTACTAAGGCAACGATGAAAAACATCGCTGTAATCCCTTTAGTTAAACGATTGAACGCTTGATCATATTGTTTTATTGACGTTTCGTTCGTTGCGATGCGCTCATCAAGCGTTTTTTTATAGTCATCATGTGCTTTTTGTAGGTCTGATTGATGATTTTGAAACTCTTTAACTAGATTTTGTGTTTGTGATTTCACATCTTCTAATTCTTGTTGGATTGCTGATTGAAAATCTTGTTTTAAATTATCGTTATTAATACGTTCCACATAGTGTTTTGCAACGCTAATAAATCTTTTTTGGGTTTTTTCTGTGGCTTGATTAAAGTTCAAGGCCATAGTCTCTATCGTTGTCAATAATTGTTCGTGACGCTTGTTCCGCTCGTTCTCTCTCTTCTCGATCTCTTCGAGCCTTTTCATCAGCAAGTCTTGCTGACTCTGCAGCTTGTCGGCGACGCTCAAGCTCATTTGTGTCTTGGGCGAATTTATCCCAATCTGATTGAGTGACGCCTGTATCTCGTTGAGTTGGTTCATCACGGTTTGAAGTTGGTCGTTTTGGCTGGATGTCGTTGTCATCTTCTCGTTCTTGCTGTTGTCGTTGTATTTGTCTTTCAAAGCCATCTTCTATGCCCCCCTTGTTATAATCTTCACCTAATCGACGGCCACGGACTTTTTTATCTTCAGCTAGATGTCGATAGGTAATGCTCTTAGGTGTAACTCGTGCAATTTCAATGCCGTATTGACTTAAATGGTCTTTAAATTCGTCCATATTTGTGGCTTTTGATTGGTCGATTGCTTCACGTATTTCATCTTTCCATGAATATTGAGCGGTTGATTTTGTATTAGGGTCAGCAATCGCTTTTTCTGTTTGTGTATAACGTAAGCGTGCTGTATCTTTTTCTGGCACGCTTAAGCTATGTTCACGACATACGTCGTCATTAAAGTCTCTTAAATCACGTAAGGCTTGCTTATTGTTGTTAAATTTCTTCCCTGTCTCAAGGTCAATTGAATTAATCACAATATGATTGTGTACATGATCCGTATCGTTGTGTGTATAGACAGCGACTTGATGATTAGGTGCAAATTTTTCAGCTAATGCTAAGCCTAATTGATTACATTGTTCTGGGGTTACTTCGCCTGGTTTAAATGATTGAATAATAACATGGCCTTCATTGCCCCCTGTTTTACCATAGAGTTCACGTGTAACTTTAAAACTACTTTTGGCATAGTCTATGTCGCAGTTTAAGCCACTTTTTTCTTCAGCCCGTTTTTCAGCGTAATTGATGGCACGTGACGTTGATTTCGTCGCACTTAATTTAGTTGTTGCCACTATTATCATCTCGTTTATTCGGTTTAGTTAAAATATCAGTTAAAATGCCCCATAATGCGAAAACTAATACAAATAAAAGAGAATACTTGTGATTAATATAATCTGTTGTGAAAGAAAGAACAGCATAAGTAATTACAAATATGAATAAGAGTAAAAAAGAAATTATTCTTATTTTAGCCTTTGCCATATGTCATCCAACCTTTCTCGTAATTTATGGATATTATATTCTAATGCTTCATAATTCGGTGCTTCATGTTGATGTTGGTTGCAATATTTAGCTATTTGGTTTGCGTTTGAACCCAACATACTTAAATCTTTGGCAATCGATTGTCGCGTTTCTTTATCAAATTTAGGTGCGACCAATCGACTGCTTTGTGCCTTTTTCTTAACGAAAGCAGGCACACTCATATTTAAAGTTTCAGCCGACTGCTTTAACTTTAAATATTCGGATTCGCTCACACGAAAACTAATTTGTTTCGGCTCCTTACGGTTGGGTTTATGGTTTTGCCCAACAGTTGCGTCGCTAGCCACAAAATGTTTTTGTTCGCTCATCAAATCCCACCACGCTTTCTTCGAAAGATATTACTTAATATAAATTTAGATTATATGATAATCTAAATTTCATCAAGTAATAAAGTGGTTTGGCAAGCACTGGCTTTGCTATCCACTTCGTTCTAGCACGCCGTACTTGATGGGATTATATCCCATACCCTTTATGTTTTTGCTTACGCAAAAAATGAGTGGCAAAATGCTAGCCACTCATAGTTCAAAACCAAATTCAAAATCAAAAACTCTGCAACCAAAAATGTGGTTGCTATAAACTTATAAATATCATGATTACTTAAGTTTATGAAATTTATTTTAGATTTAAATCCATTCATTTACATTATCAATTATATTTTGAAATTCATTCATAAATAATGAAACATGGTAACCATCACATACTGCATGATGAACTTGCAATGAAAATGGTAAATAGATCTTATCATCCTTACTATAAAATTTACCTATTGTAATAATTGGCAATAAAAATCTACTATTATTACCAATATTTAAATTAAATGAACTAAAATCAATCCAAGGAATCATCGAGATAGGAACTGTGTTTTCAGGTATCGGCTTTTTAGGAAACATTTCATTTTTATCTTTATATTTAAATAAATCATTCTTATAACTATTATAAAAAGAGTTAAAACTAGCATTTGATTCTGTCCAAATATTAGAAAATTTTTCAGTTTCTTTATTAAAGACTGTATATAAAGGTTCTAATTTATCCCAATAACCCAAATTCCCCTCACTATTAATCCCTGTTCTAAATACTTTATTTCGATTTATAACACTTACAATTGCATGAATCAAAGCAGGATACAGTTCATATCCTTTATCTTTTATCATACTTTTTAACAAGGTAATATCTAATTCTTTAGTAACACTATAAGTTGTTTGTTGATTAAAATAATGATTGAAATATTCTTTTCTATCCCAAGTTTCTAAATTAATAATATTAAAAGTCATATATAATTTTCCTCCTAAATTTCATCTTATTTCTTTATATTTAGGAGGAATAATCCTCTGATTTTTTCATATATTATGTCACCTCTTAAATATTAATTATAGTAAAGTAACATTTTGCATAAAACAAAAGTTACTTTACTTCCAAAATTCAAATTTTCGTTGCCAAAAATTAATCTGCTTTTGCAAATTTTCTTCGTTATCCTTCAAAGTAGATTTCATTAAATCAGTTAAATCAATTGAAGATATTTCTTGTATTATTTGTTTATATTTGCGACGAGAATTTCTATGTAATTCTCCCCATTTGCTTTCTTCATGAAGTAATAAATAAACCATTGCTTGTTCTTTTAAACTTTCCAAAGTAGCCCATGCAGGTTTCAAAATGTGTAAGTCATTAAAACAATTATTCCAATAATCTACCATATCTCGTTTAAGTTCAATTTCAACACGCCATAGATGTTCAGCACTTACATCAACATCTGCATTTTCTTTACGTTCTTTTTTCTTATTATAAATTCTAATAAATCTATTACTATCACGTGAGCCAAAATATTTTGTTTCTGCCTTACCAGTTGTTCCGAAAAATACAGTTCGCTTTAAAGCTTTTTCTGACAATGCATAATAATCGCTTAAATCATCTTCAAAATCAAAAGCTAAATCTAATCTTGTAAAACCATCATCTTCCATATAATCAATGATATTATGTTTTAACCATAACATCTCATCATGTGTAAGTTTGTTGGGATTAAACTCAACTCTCATGTTACGTCTATCCCAAGTATCTGCTTTTACTTTGTCATATTCAATATAAACTTTTTCTTGTAGTGCTTTAGCTTTAAATTTTGTTTGAAGTATATCCCAAAGTCTAATTTGTGGATCTAAACTCATAAAATCGGATAGCTTTTTAGCGCTGTTTTTATTAAGGTTTCCGACTATCGTCATAGCGTCAAAGCTCAATTTCGGATTAGAAGTGCACACGAAATGTGCGTCTAACCGGCTATTAGAAAATCCTTCACCAACGTAAGTTGGCAAAGATGCCAAGTTCACTTCCTAAGAAATATCTTTACCACCATTCCTAAAAAAAATTCAAAATCTTTCAGAGAAGCTGTTAAAGGAATTTTTAAGTTCACAGATATTAACTTAGCGCGTGAGGCTAAAAATCGATTGATTCATGATTATATCGATCAACCAAAATATTCAAAAGCTTGCGCATCATTGGATGATGGATTCGAAGACGCCTTTCAATATACCGTACAAGGAAATTCCCACAATCGACTAAAGAGTACCAATCTAATTGAACGACTGAATCAAGAAGTACGCAGAAGAGAAAAGATTATTCGCATCTTCCCCAATCAAACATCAGCCAATCGCTTAATTGGAGCCGTTCTTATGGACCTACATGATGAATGGATTTATTCTTCAAGAAAATACATCAATTTTGATAAGTAGAAATGGTAAAAACATTGTATAGCATTTTACACAGGAGTCTGGACTTGACTCACTTCCTTTATTATTTTTCATTTTTTTAAACTATTTAATACTAATGTCTTTTATAATAGCTTTTCATATATTATATAATCAATCTTTATAAGTCCTTTTATAAATTTCTTTTCTACCATTTTCGATAAATTCCTGTTTAATATTTTTAATTCCATAAACAATAGTTTCAATAGGATAATATTCTTCAACTATATCTTGATATTCTTTTGCTTTCTCAATATCTATATTTCCATACATTCTTAATATATCTTCTCCAAAATTTGTTCCTATTTCTTCTTCACTATCTTCAAGTAAGTATATAAAATCACAATATTCATCTATAATTCCAGAATCTCCAAAATCAATTATTCCAGTTAATCTATTATTGCCATCTAACAATAGATGATTACAACTAAAATCATTATGGCATAAACACTTTTTACCCTCAAAAACTGTTGTTGCATTTAGTCTTTCCATAAAACTTTCTATATAATCTTTTTCTATATCAGTTAAATCATTATAAATAGTTTCACGCAACAATATATACTCTTCTAATACATTTTGTTTATTATCAATAGTACATTCACTAATATCTGTATAATCTAAACCGTGCATTTGTCTTAAAAAACTGGCAATATCTCGTTTTAACAAATTTTGTTCTTCTTCTGACATAGTAGAATAAATTTCTGGTGTTAAAAAAGTTCCTTTAATTTCTTTATAACCTAGTATAGATAATTCATCACTAATATACGAATATTCAATATTAGGAATTTTTACATTAGTTTCTAAATTTGTATTTAAAAAATTATATATTGCTTTTTCTTTTGCATAACCTTTTTTCTTATTAGTACTAAATTTTGTTTTAAAAATGTATTCATTATTAACTAAATATGCCACACTATCATAACCACTACCGATTATTTCAATACTATCTACTTTGAAATTATCAAAGTAATGCTCAATTAAATATTTCATTGCCTTAACATTTGTGGCATTATCATCATATCTATATTCCATTAAATAACAATCTTCTTTTTTGCCCTCGTGTAATTCATGTTCTGGCAAATCTTCAATAATTCTAAAACCAGATTTTTGGTATGCCCTTATTGCTCTTGGATTATTTTTATGAGGGTCTAAAATAACTGCATTAGCATTTCTTTCTTTTTTCAAAAATTCAAAAATCAATTTAATATATCTTGTACCAATTCCTTTACTCCAATAATTTGGCTCTCCTATAAATTGATCCATACCATAGACTATCTCATCAGTTTTTGGATAATGATAATCAGTATATAACTCATCATACATTTTATATATTTGTCCATATCCAATAGGAACATTGTTATATTCAATAATTACTCTAAAAACTTCATCTTCCCAAGGCTCTGTATAATGTTTTTTTAATGATTCTAATGTATATTTTTTATCTCTACCACCATAAAATTCTAATACTCTTTCATCAGTTAACCATTTTAACATCAAAGGAAAATCATCATCTATTAAAGTTCTTATACATATTTCATTTTCAACTATATTCATTTATTTATCACCTTTTTCATAATCATATACATATACTATTTCATCTTTATAATCATTTTTACCACCTAATTTTTCATATACATGGCAAGCTCTAGGATTACCTTTATCAGTTATTAAAAACATTTCAGAACAACCAATCTCTTTAGAATATTCCTTAATAAAAGATAATAATTTTGAACCATAACCTTTGTCTTGATAGTTAGGTAACATTCCTATTGAGTGTAAATAAAACATTGTTTTTCCATCAGGTCTTAAAAGTGTATAGCAATATGCAAATCCTATAATTTTATTATTTTCTTTAGCTATAAACCCAAATGAACTGGTATCATTAAGAAATCCTTTTAAATTATCAATATCAAAAACCATATTATCATCAATTAAAACTTCTTCCATAAACTCAGTCAAGTCCAGACTCCTGTGTAAAATGCTATACAATGTTTTTACCATTTCTACT